>Ga0116193_1001731_pt1 | contig 17543 bp, 34 predicted proteins | sample AD_UKC115_MetaG_FD_89892 | JGI IMG/M metagenome (GOLD analysis project Ga0116193, IMG submission 89892) | Active sludge microbial communities of municipal wastewater-treating anaerobic digesters from Hong Kong - AD_UKC115_MetaG | ecosystem: Engineered > Bioreactor > Anaerobic > Digestate... | reverse complement strand
TGCTTGGGCAACGGATGACCTCGTGGCCGACGCGCTTGGCCTGTGGTACAAGTATGGTCGCCGCCTGCTTGAGGGCAACCACCAGCACCTCACGAAGGACCAGCTCAAGAAGGGCTGGATGGGTTGGATGGTAGGAGAGCTGCGGTGAGCTACCAAGATCCTCTCGTGGTGGTCCTCGCGAAGCAGCGCCTTGAGAAGGGCGAGAAGCTGTACTACCTCAACTCCTATGGTGAGCTGATGAAGATCACCGGGTTTGGCCACGCCGAGATTGATCAGCAGATCCCAACTAAGTACAGCGGTCCAGCAGCAGTTGTGAAGATGAAGGGCCGAGCTGATGCCATCATTGCGCCTCCCCAGGAAGATGAGTGGGACCTTCGCAAGGTGCAGGACCACTGGGAGCTAGCTCACGTCAAAACGTTCAAGCACTTCAGGGATCTGAAGGAAAGCGATGACATGCCGATGATCGCCCGCCTGGTAAAGCAGCGCCTGGCCAAGGACGAGGAGGTCACGCTCAACATCAATCTGCGCGACTTTGGTGGGCCGCTCTTTCGCAACCAGCCAAACTCGCACCTCGGCTCCATCCGAAGCGTTGGCGTTGAAAATTGGATGGACTGCCTGTCATGGGGAGATGGTCCGTACCTTGGCGATGATGGCTCGCTTGACGGCGATGCTGGTCGGCCGCTGCTGGTCTTCCACTACGTCAAGGACGCCAGCATCAGGCACATTGCCCACACCGGCTCAGGCTGGGTAGCGATGTACGCCGATGAGGCCGATGACAAGCTGGACCTCCACAAGACAAGCTACGGCTGGCAGCTGACGAACCGGCTCAACGAGAGCGCTGGCGAGGACATCCTCACCATCGACGAGCTGGTCAACCAGCTCATCAAGCGCGGCAAGAAGGTACAGTGGGGCTGGAACAGTGACGAGTGGATCACTGACGTGTACCGTGAACCCGGTGCTAAGATGATCAAGGTGAGCTATGAGATGCCGAATGGCTGGTCTGGAAGCACAATGCTGGATAGCTCGCAGCAGAAGGAGACCGAGCTGCGCAAGAACGGTGACCACTTCTCGCTAGTCTTCCTGCCCATGCACGCGCACCGCATCAAGGAGCAGCGCGAGGACGAGCCGCTTACCGTACAGATCCTGCGCCAGCGAATGAGCAAGGGCGAGAAGATCTACCTGCCGCTCGGCAAGCTGCGCTACTTCCTGCGCAGCATTGAGTACAAGCCCGGTGCAAATGAGCACTGGCTGCTGAAGTTCAGCGAGCGCCCTGAAACGCTGATCACAATGCGGCGCGTGACCTGGAACAACGACGGCTTCTGGCACCTGCAGAAGGAAGTAGATGGTGACCGCATCATGTGGCGCATGACGCTTGAGGACGTAGCATGAAGCTCGCTGAGGTACTGACAGCAGACAAGAACAGCCCGATGTCGCGCCTGGATGATCCGCATCCAGAGGAGGCGATGATCGTTCGGCTCATTCGCCAGAAGCTGAAGGACAAGGAGAAGATCACGCGCCGCCTAAGCAAGGGTTCCGAAGGTTCCGAGCCGGCATGGCTGACGCACCTCATCGCTGAGGGAGGTGGCCGCACCAGCCTCGTCTTCACCACCAGCAAGGGCCGCTCATCTGTGGTCGTGATTGAGCCGTTCAGCATTGACGGTGAGAAGTGGCAGCTGGTGAAGAGCACCCCGAAGGGCCCATGGATCTTCACGCGCGCCGCCAACGAGGCGATGGAGCATGAGGATGCTCCGATGATCTACGAGCTGATGAAGCAGCGGCTGAGAGCTGGTGAGCACATCGACATCAACGTCAAGACGACATGGGAGCTCAGCCCGTCCATCGACGACACCGACAAGGGTAGATACGACGAGGTCGGCACGATTGAGCACCCATGGATGGTCACGTTTCAGGGTGAGAGAGACGGTCGACCAACCGTTGTCGTCAACTACTTCATCAACGAGAACGACGATCACGACAGCGTGTACTTCTATGCCGACGTGATGGACGACCTACTTGAGCTCCGCAAGATCAAGTCGCACGACGAGCACACCGGCAAGGACACACGGTGGGTGCTCGAGAACAGAACCATCCCAAGGAGCCGCCGTAAGTGAAGCTGCACGAGATCAAGACCGCTGACGAGAAGCTGCCCTTCGACCTGGAGGTGGCGCTGACGCTTCTGCACAAGGGCGATGAGCTGTTCATGCGCGACCCATCGCTTGGCAACACGCTGAAGCGGGTGCGCGAGGCGCGGTTCCTGAACAACGGTGACATCGCCTTCAACTTGAAGGACCCCGATGCCTCACTCGGAGAGCGCATCGTTGTCTACCCCAAGCACTGGCTTGGTTGGCTGCGCCTGCACGACCAGGATGGAAAGCACGTACTTGTCTACAGCGAGGACCCAGATGCGGCTGCATGAGATCAAGGTCGACGGCGAGGAGCCCTTCGCCTTCGTCATGCTGCTCAGCCTGCTGAAGAGCGGCAAGCGGCCAGCGCTGGTGTATGAGCGAGACGACGGTACCCGCACCCGTATGGGTACCATCGTTCACGCCGAGCGGGGTGAAAGCGCGGCGTTCGGCACGCCTGAGTACTACATCGACTTCGAAACCAACGTCGTGCAGCACCACGTCTTCGGTGCTGACCGCCTGCACCGCTCCACGATCAAGGAGGTCAAGATCGGAAAGTTCGGTGAGCCTGAGCTTTCCCTCGTGATGCCAGTCAGCACCAGCACCAGGGACCTGAGCGAGAGCACCGACGACCCGCTGTTCTTCACGCTTGTCAACCAGCTTCTTGCCAAGGGAGAAAAGGTCTACTTCGTCACCGCGCGCAAGGCGAAGATGGGTGAAGACCTTGACGAGGTCGAGGTCGTGAACTTCAAGATGAGCACCAGCCGCGAGTACGCCGAGCTGAAGCTGAACGACCTGACCGATCAGGGTGGTGCCGGAGTTTGGTGGGAGAGCCTCAGCGTTCAAGACATGGACAACCGCTGGTCCATCACCAAGAGGGACGGGAAGTTCTACATCCACCGTTCCTTTGTAACGCTGTAACCTGCAGAAGTACAACACGGCACCTGAGCTTCAGGTTAGAATGGGTCATGCGTACCTTTACGACCATTGACGCCATCGTCGACCACGTGCTTGGCACCTGGAGCATCGAGGACCTGATCTACGTTGCCGAGATGTCACACGACTTCGCCGGCATGGTGGGTCGAGAGATCAGGAACTCATACGGGCTCTGGACCGACAGCCCGCTGACCGAGCAGTGGCGCACGAAGCCTGAGACCCGCGTCATCAAGCTGGACATCGACTTCAGCGAGGACCACCCGGATGCGGTGTCAGCCAAGGTCGTGCAGCGGCTGAAGGAGCGCATCGACGTCGATGAGCTGAAGGACAAGCTGGCCAGGCGCCTGGCCCTTCGCGCCAAGGTGGACCAGCTGCTGGCTGGAGGACCTGAGCTGTGAAGTACATCTTCCTCGACATCGACGGCGTCGTCAACTCCAGTCGGTCGGTCATCGTGAAGATGGGCCCGACCATTGAGACGTCCGAGAAGGTGCGCGAGCTTGCCCGCCTGGACGAAGAGGACTTCGCCAACGGCATCGCTGGCGGACAGGACATGCGGAACAGCCAGGGGCTGGAATACGCCGTCAAGTTCGGCCTCATGACCGTCGATCCCATCTGCGTCGCGCTCATCAACAAGCTGATCGAAGGCAACAACGGTGGTGCGGACGACATCGGCATCGTGCTGAGCTCCTCGCACCGCCAGTTCCTGTGCCACAGCAAGGTGCCGTTCCGTTCGCCTGAGCATCTTCGTCGCCTGCGCATGTACCTCGTGGCCATGGGCTTTGCCTTCGAGAACGTCTACCTCAGTGCCACTCCCGTGGCCGGCGGTATCGGAAAGATCCGCGGTGACGAGATCGACGAGTGGCTGAACCTTGCGTGGGAGAGCGGCCTGTACGATGACGGCGACCCATACGTCATTCTCGACGACGCCGCTGACATGCACCCTGGCCAGCCGCTGGTGCTCGTCAACCCCGAGCACGGCTTCAGCTTCGCGAACTACGCTGAGTGCTGCAAGCTGCTCGGTCTTAAGGAACCTGGTCTGATCCTTCTATGAGCAGCGACGGGGACATCATCTGCAACCTCGACGTGCTTCCGGCCCTGCTGAAGGCTGGCAAGGAGGTGCGCCACGTGTGGATGCAGGGTAGTGACATTGAGTGGCACGTGATTACCAGTGTGCGAAATCATGATGGCTTGAACATGGTGCTTGCAGTTCATGATGCGGCTGGGAGAAAGTACGTCAAGGCGCTCAGCCGCCGCTCGATCAACTCGATGAACCTCTCGCGCCAGCCTGAGGGCTACTGGGCACTGACATGAGCAGCGAGATCTTCACCACCCTCGACGGTGTCCAGGCACTGATCCAGGCCGGCCGCTTTCCGGTGTTCAACGCCACGCGTCACACAGAGCTGGTCGAGATCTATGTCCGTCAGTGCGGCATCGCAAACGATCCGTCACGCGTCCACTTCAGCGGACCAAAGAAGGACGCGTACGACCAGGACCCGGAGTTCGATGACGAGCTGGACTGGATCGACCAGTGGGTGAAGATCGAGGAATTCAACAGCATGGACATTCACGAACATGGCAAGATCTTCTACCTCTACTAAGAAGCCGGTGCCCAAGCACCCAACGCAGAAGGAGAGGATCGCTCAGTACGAGCAGCTCCTCCACAACATCCAGTTTCACGCTGAGGTGACGATGCGCCCTGAGGTGGTGCGGGACCTCATCGGCCGCATCTGCTCGTGGAGCTACGCCCACCGCTCGGGAAACGGCGAGTACAGCGAGGAAGAGAAGCAGCAGCAGATCGACTACGCGTTCTGGAAGCTGGACCCGCACCTCAAGGAGGTACCAACGAAATGATCGCGCACAACGACATCACCGGCGACCTGCTCAAGACAAAGGGCGCCAACGACCTCTATCGTGAGGGGTGGGACCGCATCTTCAAGAACGCCAAGAAGGCGCTTGAAGAAGGTACGCTCACCAAGATCAGCAATGAACACCAACCTCCCGTGAAGGAGCTGCGCGTTCAGCCGCTTAAGCTGGCTCCGTCGGAGCTGTACCTGCCGTACAACCTCGACCAGAAGGTGCTCGACAACCGTCCTGCCAGCCTGGATGACCGTGAGAACTGGTGGGCCTGGTGCCAGCAGCACCAGCTAAGCATCGCCGACATTCCTACCTTCGAGCAATGGCGAAGCGCGCACTCGCAGGGCTGATCCTGTTCTGCGCATCGGTCGCGCAGGCAGCCATCACCGCTCCCTCCTACCTCGTCACCGACATGGAGGGTAACGTGCTGCTTGAGCGCAACGCCGATGACGTGCGCTCCATCGCCTCGCTGACCAAGCTGGTGGTGTCAAAGTACGCGAAGGACCAGGACCAGGACGAGCAGCTCACCGTCACCGCCGAGGACGTGAAGAACGGGCACATGCGCACTACGCCGCTGAAGGTCGGTCGAAGCTACACGCGCAGGGGGCTGCTCGAGCTGGCGCTCGTCTCCTCGGACAACGTCGCCGCTCTCACCCTCGGCCGCCACCTGCCTGAAGGCACTGACATTCCGGTCACCGAGTGGTCGGGCCTAAACCCAGGAAACCAGCTTACCGCGCGCCAGCTGGCCGACCTTGCTCGCTCGCTCTACAACACCGACGTGGCGGCGATGAGCGTGCTGCCGAACGTGAAGGTGGATGACAAGCTGCGCCACTCCACGAACCCGCTCATCGAGGCGAAGGGCTGGAGCTTCTACCTCTCCAAGACCGGCTTCATCAACGCCTCAGGTGGCTGCCTCACCGTCATCACCGAGATGGCCGGTAAGCTGGTCACGGTAGTGATCCTTGGTTCCAAGGATACGCACGTTCGCTGGAAGGACCTCGTTGAGATCCGCAGGCAGCTTGGCGACGCCGACTTCGCTGAGCCCATCTTCCGAGTTGCTCGTGCCATCAAGGGAAAGAAGAGGAAGAAGTGATCCTTGCTCGCTTCGCCATCATCTGCGTGCTGACGTTCCTGCTCGGTCACTCGATGACCGCGCTCTTCTACAGCCAGTGGCTCGCTGCGATCGTCACCCTGCCAGGCACCTTCCTGCACGAGGGCGCGCACTACCTCGTGTCGGCGCTCCTGGACGGGCGCCCTGAGGGCTTCAGCGTCTGGCCGACCTTCGATGCCAATGGCAACATGGACACGCTCGGCCACATCTACTCGCACGACAACTGGTACAACGACGCGGCGGTCGGCACCGCCCCGCTGCTCCTCATGCCTGGCACCTTTGCCCTCTGCGCGCTGGCTGCGAGGACCCTGAACCCGCTGAAGATCGCGCTGTTCAGCTGGTTTGCCGCCTGCGCCTGGCTGTCCTCGACCCCGTCTCCTCAGGACCTGTCCATCCACTACCCGCAGTCCTGGTTCGTGGCCATTCCATTCCTCCTGGTGGTAACCTACCTTACCTACCGCTGGACGCGCGCTCTGCTGAAAGTGTAACAGTTCAACACGTTGGCTGAGATGTGGTGTATAATGGCACCATGAACGCCCCTTCATTCACCCTCACGGCCAAGCGCGTGATGATCTCCCAGGTGGGAGACACCTTCGTGTGCTTCGTCTACCGTCCTAAGGACAGCACCATCTTCGGAAGCCTGCAGAGGGCGAAGGTATTCACTCTGGACATCGAGGACGAGACCGGAGAGTGGTTTACCGGTGCGGTTTGGAAGGTCACGCGCAGCCTGGAAGGCCTCGACAACTCGTACGTGATGCACCTCAAGCGAGCGAACGCATGACCTCGATGTGGGAAATTCTGTTGCCGACCGAAAGGCGGCGTGAGCCAGGCAAGTTCTACACCACGCGCTACCACCGCGTGTGGGACGGCAAGGTCCGCGCCATCACCGGTGGCCTGACCATCCTCACGCCTGCCAAGGGCCAGTGGGTGTCACCGGACGGCAAGCTCTTCAAGGAGCGCATGATCCCGGTGCGCATCGCCGCCACGCGCGAACAGATCGAGCAGATCATCGACCTCACCCTCGAGTACTACGACCAGCTGGTCGTGATATGCTACAAGGTGAGCGATGAGGTCATCATCCGCCACATCTGCGACAAGGGCTGCCAGTACGCCAAGGACGTTGGCATGGAGCCGCACCGCTGCAGCAACGGCTGCATGTACGAAAAGGCGTCAGCATGATACCGGTCTTCCCTCCTGCGTTACCACCACTCATCGAAAGGCACGTGAAATGGCAGCGAAGCGCGACAACGGTCAGGGCATGTTCGACATGCCGTTCATCAGCACGATCGCCGGCCTGCGCAGCCTTGCCGAGGCGAAGCAGCTGGTGAGCGAGAAGATCGAGGCCTCAACGGCCAACTCGGACAACAAGGAGCGCGCCCGCACCCTCGTGCGTCAGTCCGCCACGGTCAACCAGCTGGTGCTGGGAATGGGCAACTTCTCGCTGGCCCACATGGGCCTGAAGGTTCGCTGATCAGACGAACGCAAGCCACGTGTTAGCCGCCTGCTTGGCAAAGGCCTTCAGGCGGCTTCGGTTCTTCTGGATGAAGAACGGCTTGTTGGCCCAGATGAACTCGAGGGCCTTGAGCGACTTGTCGACGTTCTGTGGATCACCGTAGACCGGGTAGGCCCACGAGATCTCGTTCGACACCAGCATCGGACGACCAACCCACACGCAGTCAGCGGCGACGATGTTGAAGGTCTCCGTCATGCTGTCCTGGAGCAGAACGTCGATGGCTGCCATCGACTGGAGGAACGTATCGCGGTCCTCCCACACGTGCGCCACGTGCTCGGCTCCAAGGTTGATGAGCGCGTCGTTCACGTTCTTGGCGTTGCCGCCACCACCAAAGTCGAAGCGCGAGTTGGTGTGAAAGCGAAGCGGCAGACCGAGCTTCTGCGCGAAGCGGTCGGCGATGAACACCTGCTGCAGGTGGTTCTTGAAGGGGCGGAAGGCACCGAAGCAGGCCACGTCAAGGTGCGTCTTGGCTGAGGTGTCAAGCCCAGCCAGCGGCGCGAAGTCCGTCGGGTAGCAGTTCGGCAGGAGCGGCACCTGCACCTCCACCTGCGCGTCAGTCAGCCCGAGCTGCTTGGCAAGGTGCACGAGCTGCTGGTGGGCACGCGGCGCATTGGGTGCAACGGTTGCTCCCATGAGCAGGTACTGCGAGATCCAGTCCATGGCCACGCCCTCGGTGGCGAGGAAGGGGATCTCAGAGTGGATGCGAATGACCCAGCGGCGGCCTGCGTGGTGAGCCAGCCCCATCAGCTCCTGCACCTTGGCTGGAGTTACCCAGAGCCCCTCGAGGAAGACGAAGTCGGGGTTGTAACCGAACACGGCAGCGTCGATTGAGTTTCCGTCTTGAACAAGAGCAACCTGAGCCTCATGAAGCGGAGACGCGTCAATCACGTCAGCCACGAACTTGGCTGAGTTGTACATGCCCGTCGCGATCTGGTATGAACCTGAGTACGACGGGTCTGAGGAGTAGTCCTCGCGGATCTTGAGCAGGAAGAGGCTCTTTGACATGGTGGCTCCGTATCTAACCTGCCATATTTAGACACGCAGGTCACTGGTTGGACTACAATGGCCCTGTCCCTCAACCAACAACCTAGGGTCCCCATGGATGCAATTCTGTTTCTCGGTCTGAGCGTGCTGGAGGTGCTGGCAATCGGCGTCTTCTTCATTCTGCTCGCAGTTGCCTCGGCCTTCGACCGCCGCGGCGTGTCCGCTCCGAAGTGGTACGTGTTCGTCATCGGCCTGATCGGTGTCGGCCTCTACTACGGCCGCGAGCTGCACTTCGACAGCGTTCTGTCGTTCCTGACGTCGGGCAAGTTCTGGATGCCGGTCGGCATCTACATCGGCATCGGCCTCGCCTACTCAGCCGTCGAGTTCACCTTCCTGATCCGTCGTTGCGCCCGCGGCTACACCGAGCTGTGGAAGCGCTTCCTGAGCCGCACCAAGAACGTGCCCGTCTACAACGAGGACGGCACCGTGAAGACGCAGCAGGTTCCTGTCACGTACAGCCGAGGCATCCCGTCTTCTGAGATGCGCACCGAGAACGTGACCGAGGACCGCACCCTGCGTGACCTGCTGCTGGAAGTCAAGGCGAAGGGCAAGGACAGCAAGCACTTCGGTACCGTGAACGACGAGCTGAAGAGCTTCAGCGTGAGCGGCCTGAGCCGTGACCGCGACTATCACGACATCTTCGTCTCGCTGGACCCGGTGATCAACGTCGACATCGACTTCACCACCTACGAGGTCAGCCCGTCGGTGAACAAGAAGGCCCTGGCCGAAAGCGTCGGCGTCTGGTCGCTGATGTGGCCGGCCTACGCCCTCAGCATGGTCTTCGGTGACCTGCTGACCGAGGTGTTCAACGCCGTCGCCGAATTCTTCGTGAAGATCAGCGGCCGCTTCGTGAAGCTCACCTTCGCGGACGTCTTCAAGATCTGAGCCCCGCTCAGCTGTAGATAGAGAAGGCACGGCTTCGGCCGTGCCTTTTGTCGCTAGGAGGAGACATGAAGAACCCAATCAAGACGCTGGATCCGAACCTGAAGGGCCGTGACTTCGTCATCGGTGACCTGCACGGCTCGTACGAGGCGCTGATGAACCTGCTCACGAACGTCAACTTCGACCCAGAGAAGGACCGCCTCATCAGCGTTGGTGACCTCGTTGACCGCGGCCCCGAGAGCCAGCGGTGCCTTGGCCTGCTGCGTGAGCCTTGGTTTCATGCCGTGCTGTCTAACCACGAGCAGATGATGCTCGATGCGTTTCGTGGCCGGCCGATGGGTGCGTACTGGTTCATGAACGGCGGAGCCTGGGGCATGGAGGCATGGAACACCTGGCAGAAGAACAAGGCGTTCGTGACCAACGAGCTTGATCGCCCACGCCCTCCTACCGACGCCGAGCAAGACCTCTTCGACCTCATCGACCTGGTGGATGAGCTGCCGTTCCTTCACCGTCAACATGAAGGACGGTCGGAAGTTCCACGTCATCCATGCAGAGCTGCCACCTGGCCAGGTGATCACCGATGTCGACCTCGCCGACCCTGAGAAGGTGAAGGGCTACGCTGGTGTACAGAGCCGCGACGGTGACTACCTCCTGTGGGGCCGCTTCCTGTTCATTGACTTCTACCGTGCTGACATCAGCAACGAGGAGAAGGTGAAGCGCACGATTGCCTACAAGTACCGGAACGGCTCACCGTTCAACGACCAGCTCAGCCACATCCTGTCGGGCCACACGATCATGCAGCGACCGCTGACCATTCTGGGTCAGACGAACCTTGACACATGCGCCTACGACTCCTTCGATACGTACCCCTCGAAGTGGTGCGCGCTCACTGCCGTTGAGCTTGGAACGTGGTCGTTCTACCAGGCCACTGCCACCCAGTTCAGGACGGTGCAGCCGCTGACGGTAAATAGAGCTGACATCGATCAACTCATCGAAAAGGCATTTGGAAATGGGCAAGCTACTTCAGGAAGCGGATCTTGATGACCGCTTCAACAAACAGATGGCAAAGGTGCAGGACGCCGTTCATCAGCTGCTAGGCATCGTCGACCTGATGACCGCAAAGGGCTCGATGATGAAGCCTACCAACACCCAACGCATGCAGTTGAAGCACGCCGCAGAGGACTTCAAGAGCATGTGGGAAAGAACTCAATGAAGCTGCACTCCATGGTGGAGGGAACATCTCCACTTGGTGCAGCGCTCGATGATCTCGATAGCGACATCACTGCGCTGCGCCATCATCAAGCGCGAGAAGCCACAGAGCGAGCACGTTGCCCGGCTGTGGAAGCTGCACGAGAAGCTCGGCGATGTGTATGCTGAGCTGGAGCTAGCAAAGCGAGCATGAAGATCACGATCGAGGCATCCGATATGCAGAAGGAGACCATCGCGCAGAACGCGCTCGGTCTCTGCGAGCTCGTGATGTTTCCCGGGGAGCGCAACTGGATGGTCCTCCAGGCGCGCAGGCAGGTGCCCGGCTGCACAGTCAAGAGCGCCAATCTTGACGTAGAAAATGGGCGGTGGGAACTGGAGGTCGAAGCGTAACACCAGTTACACCTTAGGGTTGTACAGGTGCGCTTCGTTGGTGTATAATGGTCCCATCATGGCAAATGACCGCATCACTGTCAAGCTTCCGAAGCCTCGCGCCCTCCGCGTGAATGAAGTGCTTCGCTCGAAGAAGGGCGGCCCCATGCGGTCCATCAAGGACTACAACCGCCAGGCCGAGAAGAAGGCCGCGCGGGAAGCACTCGCAGAATGAACGTAATCCAAGCTGAGCTCGAAAACGACGCCAAGATCCTGCTGGAGCGGGCCTTCCTTGGCAAGACGCTGGCCATGTTCGGCCAGGACGGCAATGGCAGGTACGGCCAGGACTACTGGGCCCGCTACTGCAAGGTCATCGCAGCCAGAGCGCTGATCATCAACTACTCGGACGACTTCAGCGACATCAGCGACATCAGCGCTCGAGCCGTTCTGCTGCTGGACAACTACTCGGCTGCCCAGCACGGGCACGCCATGACGGACGTCAACCTTCGGCTGTCGCTGGACAAGCTGCTGAAGGAGCAGGCCATCGACCAGCAGTGCCTCTCCTGGAGCACCGTCGAGGAGCAGCTCAACGGCGGCATCGTCCTCAACCTCGACATCGGCATCCTCCTGGACTGGGCATGAGCTGGCTTCGCGCGCTGTGGGAGAAGATCTGGTGCAACCACCAGTGGCGGTACGTCGACACGGTGAAGGACCAGGACCTTCGCTCCGGTTACAAGTTCTGGTCAGAGCGCTACGTCTGCCGCCGGTGCAGCCGCATGCAGACGCGCGAGCTGATCGACCGGCCGCGCTGATCGTTACACTTCTCCTGTGTACTTTTGACGCAGCCGTGGTAGAATAGCTTTAAACGGTTTTCCTACGCCGCCGATTGTTTTCTGCTACCATGCGCGAACCTTTCTCGCCAGCCCAAGGGTTGATCCATGAAGGATCGGCAACACGGGCCTTTGCAGCACGTGAGAGGTTGGCGCAGTGTTCTGCAGAACGCTTTCTTCCGCGTAGCGCCTCAGCAATTTTGTGCCTGTGCTCAGCGCTTTTGGGAATGCCTTTCGCAGCCGCGCTCATCTTCTCACGGGTTGACATGTGATGTTCATGGCTTCCGTGTTTTCCACCAGTTGTAAGGTTAAGACAGAGTGGGTCTTTCAACAGTTCACGTGTAACAAGTTCCTGCTCGCGTGCATCTGCTGCTTCACGCGTGTCAAACATCTCCATGATGTGCTTAGTATGCGCATCTCTTCCGTGTTTGCGAATGCTGGCGAGCAGTCGTGTGCCAGACCCAAGATAACCATCTTCCATATCGTGGGTGGTGTGAACACCAATGTAGAAGGCACCATCTGATCTGGTGGTTCTGTAGATGTAGTGGAACATAAGGATCCTCTGCAAATGCGTATTTACCTCGTTGGCGGCGCCGTTCGTGACCTGCTCATGAACCGTGAGCCCAAGGACCGCGACTACGTCGCGGTTGGTGCAACTCCCCAGCAGCTGCTCGACCTCGGCTACGAGCAGGTAGGTGCCTCCTTTCCCGTCTTCCTCCATCCGGTGACGCGCGACGAGTACGCGCTGGCTCGCACGGAGACGAAGAACGGCGACGGCTACCATGGCTTCCTCGTGGACTTCCACCCGAAGATCACGCTCGAGGATGACCTCGCCCGCCGCGACCTCACGATCAACAGCATCGCCTACGACGAGGTCGAGGACGTCTACATCGACCCGTACGGCGGCATTCGCGACCTCAAGGAGCGCACGCTTCGCCACACGAGCGACGCCTTCGCCGATGACCCGCTGCGCGTCATTCGACTGGCCCGCTTCGCGGCTCGCTTCGAGAGCTTCACGGTCGACGACCGCACGATGCTGCTCTGCGAGCGGCTGGTTCAGAAGGGTGAGCTCAACCACCTGCCCTACGAGAGGCATGCGGCTGAGATCGCGAAGGTCTTCGACACGTGCACCCCGAAGGGAGTGGAGACGTTCTTCGACATCCTGCGCTTTCTCAAGGTGGACGAGCACGTCAACTTCTACCGCGGTGCCAACATGAAGTGGCTGCAGCGGATGGCGAAGGTGGCCGCCTGCGTCGGTGGAAGCGCCGCCGTCACGCTGTTTGCGGCGCTCAGCAAGGGCAACATCGGCTTCATCGTTCAGACGGGCGGAGCCGATGCTGTCAAGCTGCACCACCTCATCACGAAGGTGCGCGTTGAAGCTCCTGCCGATCGCGCTGAGTTCGCGCACGACCTGCTTCGCGAGGCAGGTGCGTTCCAGGCCGGCAACAAGCTCTTCCACCTGTTCGAGCAGGCGCTGGTCATCGGTCACATGGCTGGTGAGTGGTACAGCTTCTCGGCCCGCGAGCTTGCGGCGGCAGCCGCGCTCACGCAGCCGGTGGCTGAGAACCTCGCTCGCCTGCTGGTGGCCCAGGGCCTGGAAGGCAAGGCCATCGGCGACGGCATCAAGCAGGACCGCATTCGACTGCTGAAGCAGCTCTTTCCAACCTGACCAAGCTGGTGTCAAACCGGCACCAGCTGGGTTAGAATAGACCCATCTACTCACGGAGGACCAATGTCCCGTCAATCGAAGAACGCTCGCAACCTGGCCCGTGCTCGCCAAATCACGGCGATGCACAAGAACGGCGAGAAGGGCCCGAAGGCCACGACGCCGAAGCACGGCAAGAAGTGGACGTACCGCACCAACGCGGTCCTGATGAAGGGCCTGGCGGAGTTCATGGCGGCAAAGAGCGCCAATGGTCGCGAGAAGGACGAGAAGACCGCCGGCAAGGCCATCCTGCGCAAGGCAGGTGGTGCAGCCCGCGTGGCGGCTGACTGACATGCTGCGCATCGACAGCTGGCACGGTCGGCTGGCCACGTTCTACGGCCCGCTTGACGACTACCGGTTGGAGCTGGACGGCACCGACATCTGCACCTACGTGCGAGCTGTTCTTCGCGGCGGCTTCTGGGCCAGCCTGCTGACCATTGTTGCCTGCTTCGTGGCTGCGTGCTTTGGTGATTTCTGCGCGTGGCTGCTTGTGGGCATCATGCACACCTTCGTGGACATCAACCCGCTGGGCGGCCTCTTCGGTGCAACGCTCTTCGTGGTGGTGTGCTTCGCGCTTGCGATCGGCGCGATCATTGCGGTCGGCGAGCTGTGGGCGTACCTGATCCGCCGCAGCAAGAAGGCGCCTAAGTCGCCCCCAGGCTTCGTCAAGCAGGCGTACTCGTCATGGAAGGACAAGTACTGCTTCTGGCTGGAATTCACGAAGTGACCATCCGCGAGTACCACTTCGTCCTCGGCGGTGATGTCGAGTTCATCTGCCACTTCCCGCTGGACTTCAACAAGCCGCCCGAGCCGTTGATCCCGCACTCGTTGATGTTCAAGGCGTTCTACATCGCCGACATCACCGACTGCCCAGACGTCAAGGTGCTGAAGGACAAGCGGCGAGGCACGTTCGTGCCGCTGCCGTTCATCGCCGCGCCTGAAGTTGACCGCGAGTGGCTCGAGCAGCGCGGTTACATTCGTTCAGCCATCAGCGGCCTCAACAACCTCGACGTCAACTCGCTGTACCCATCGATGTGGTTCGGCGGAACGTCAAGTGGCAAATCCAATCTCACGAAGAGCCTGACCGTCAAGGTCCTTAAGCAGCGGCCACAGACGAAGGCCGTCTACATGGACTATGAAGGGTCAATGAAGGTGCGAGAACCCATCTGCCCGATCTGCGAGATCGCCAAGTAGGTCAACCTGCGCTGGCAGGTGTACAACTGGTTTCACCTGTTGTAGAATGATCCCATGACTGAAGCTGTTCACGATCCCATGACTGAAGCTGTTCGCGATCCCAAGATCGCGGTGCTGATCCCTGTGTACAACGAGGAGAAGGTGCTGAAGGGCACCATCGACGCCCTCGTTGCTGCCGGTGTTCCACGTCGTGACATCTACGTCGTGAACGACAAGTCGACGGATACGACCGAGGAAGTCGCGAAGGCCTGCTGGGTCAACGTCTTCACGGTGCGTGAGAACGGCGGCAAGGCCCGGGCCCAGGTGCAGGCACTCGAGCACTTCAAGCTATGCGATCGCTACGACTGGGTGATCTTCGTTGACGGTGACACGAAGGTGGACCTGCGGTTCTACGAGGAGATGCACCTCGCCGCTCGCACAGATCCGAGCGTTGCGCTCTATGTCGGTCAAGTGAAGTCCGTCAAGAACGACCACGCGTACTCCGCCACTCGCGCCGTCGAGTACGCGTACGGGCAAGACGTCGCGAAGCACGGCCAGTCCAACTTCAACGTCATCATCGTCTCTCCTGGCTGCAGCTCGATGTACCGCGCCGACATCCTGCGCCAGCTGCACATCGACCACCTCACGCTTGCCGAGGACATGGACCTGACAATTCAGGTGCACCGGCTGGGAGGTAGGGTAAAATACCTTCCTGAGGCTGCAGTGCACACGCAGGACCCTGCCACGCTCAAGGACTACCTCAAGCAGATGCTGCGGTGGTACCGAGGGTTCTGGCAGGTTGTGCTGAAGCACCGCATCTTCGGGTGGCAGCGAAAGCAGGGCGTTGACTTGTACATGATGCTCTGCATCTTCGACGCCACGGTGCTGAACCGCGTGCTGTGGATCATCGGCCTTCTCTGCTTCTTCCCGAAGCAGGCGCCTTCGATCATCGGCATCGACGTCGGCATCATGTTTGCGGTCACGACATACGGCGCCTGGAGGACAAAGCGGCTTGACGTGTTCAAGTGGTTCCCAGTGTCATACGCTGTCGGTTTCCTGTCAGTTGCGATGTATCTCCGCGCCTTCGTGGAGATCATCGTACTTCGTAAACAGATCCTAGCGTGGAACAGGGTGGCACGCTATGACTACAGCAACCACCTTGCCCTTTGAAACTTTGAGGTTCAACCATGAAGAAGAGCATCCTCGCTGTCGCGCTGCTGGCCGCCGCTTCGGCTTCCTTCGCCCAGTCCTCGGCTCCGGGCTCCGCCTGGGCCAACCTGACGTACAACCCGTCGCCGATCCGCGGCACGCCCGAGGACAACAACACCCTCCTGCAGGGTCGCGTTGAGCAGGGCCTGATCGTCGGCAAGCTCGGCGACTTCCGCGTCAACACCTTCGGTGCCGTGAACTACAGCATCGACAACAACGGCCTGTCGTACAACAACAAGGTCGCCCCGATGGTCGGCGTCAAGCTGCAGCGCAACCTCGGCTCCAGCGGCATCTTCGAGACAGGCGTGCAGGTCGTGCACCAGAACAACTTCCGCGGCGTCAGCTCGGGCCCGTCGAGCGGCACTGGCGTCCAGGTGTTCGCGAGCTTCTGGTCGGGCTGGGACCTCAAGAAGTAATCCCGCCCAACGTCAAGGAGGAGTACGATGTACTCAGGAAACGCAACCGTCGTCAACTTCGTGATGCGCTTCCCGGAAGTCATTCCGGTCGCGCTCGCAGTTGGCATCATCACCGCGGCTCCGGCCCCGGTCCCTGCTCCGCCGCCGGCTCCTGCGCCGGTCGTGGTAGCAGCTGCTCCGGCACCCGCCACCGTGGTGGCAAAGCCGGTCGAAACGCTCTGCCCACCGCAGGCCAAGCTGACCAAGGCGGAGCTCGCCAAGCTCACGCCGAAGGAACGCGGCATCCTGAAGGTGCGCGGCTGCATCAAGGGCTGACGTTATGAACGTGCTGGTGGACATCGCCGCTGCGGTGATCTGCTTCGCCGGCACGTGTCACAACGCCCTCGTCGGCAACGACACGCCTCGCGGCGAGTTCACGCTCGCCCCGTACACGATCGAAGATCCCCGCTACGGTGGGGATCTTCTCGTTTTCAAGCATGACGGCCAAGCCGTCTACGCGGTGCACCGAGTGCTGGACATCGAAGGCCAGCAACGGATTGCCCGCATCCACAGTCCTTACGCCAAGCACCGCGTGACCATCACGGCAGGCTGCGTGAACGTGACACCTGAGGTGTTCGATGCGCTGAAGGACTGCTGTTCAACCTCAACCATCGTCATCAAATGAAGAAGCTTCTGGCACTTCTGCTCTGCTGCGCGTCCCTCTCGGCACTTGCCAACGGGCGCTGCTTGCCACCGAACAAGGTTGACGGTCCAGACTGCCAGCCGCCCAAGCAGGAGGTTGTCGTGCTGATGTACCACCGCATCACGACCGCTGATCCTCCTTCAAGCATGGTGACGAGCCCGCGTATGTTCAACGCGCACCTCGATGCAATCAAGTCCGCTGGTTACAACACGATCACCGTGTCTGACCTCGGCGCCTACATGCGCGGTGAGCGGCTGCTTCCGCCGAGGGCCATCGTGTTGACGTTTGACGACGGCTGGCGCGACGCCGCGTCTGCGGCAAGCAACCTTTCAGATCGAGGAATGGTCGGAACGTTCTTCCTCATCTCGAACGCGTTCACTGACCCCAACTACGTGAACAAGGACGAGGCGCGCCAGATTGCGCAGAAGCACGAGATCGGTGCCCACACGCACACGCATTTCATGGAGTTCTTTCCGAGCAAGATGGA
>Ga0116193_1001730_pt1 | contig 17550 bp, 17 predicted proteins | sample AD_UKC115_MetaG_FD_89892 | JGI IMG/M metagenome (GOLD analysis project Ga0116193, IMG submission 89892) | Active sludge microbial communities of municipal wastewater-treating anaerobic digesters from Hong Kong - AD_UKC115_MetaG | ecosystem: Engineered > Bioreactor > Anaerobic > Digestate... | reverse complement strand
CTGGAGCAGCGAGCCGAGCAGCTGGTGTTACCCATGCGCAGTCTTGACGACGAAATATTTATGCATCCAAACCAGGACAGTATTACTTTTTGCAGCAGAATCAGCTTAAGTTTAAGAACCGGTACGCTCCAGCAAGCGTTCCCATTTGCGATCCACGTAACTCTGCGCTTCTTCAATCATCCACTCATTGCCTTTGCGGAACATATGGCGGAATCTGCCCTGAGGGCGGAGAAAATCTTCCACGGGCAGCTTTTTCTTGGGGATATAGTTTAGGCGCCATACTCCCTCCTCTACCTCAAAAAGGGGCCAGACGCAGGTCTCCACCGCCAGCTTTATGATCTCCGCCAGTTTGGCCATGGGATAGTCCCAACCCCTGGGACAGGGGGCCAATACGTTCAAAAAGCAAGGGCCTTCAGTATAAATGGCTTTATGCGACTTGGTGTGCAGATCCTTGAAATTGCCCATAGGGGCAGTCTGAGCCACATAAGGGATATCGTGAGCCACCAAAATCTCCGTCAGATCCTTTTTATTCTGTTTTTTACCCTGCCCCACAGAACCTATCGGCGAGGTAGTCGTACGCGCAAAACGCGGCGTCGAAGATGAACGCTGGATGCCGGTGTTCATGTAGGCCTCGTTGTCATAGCAGACGTAGACCATGTCATGACCGCGTTCCATCGCACCGGACAGGGATTGAAACCCTATATCATAGGTGCCGCCGTCACCGGCAAAAGTAATGAACTTGACGGTTCCGTCCACCTTGCCGCGGCGCTGCAAAGCGTTATAGGCTGCTTCCACCCCGGCGCAGGTAGCCGCGGAGTTTTCAAAAGCAGAGTGAATGTAGCTGTCCATATAGGCAGTGTAAGGGTACATAAAGGTGGAGACCTGCAGGCAACTGGTGGCATTAACCACTACGGCCCGGTCCTCTTTATCCAGAGCCCGCAGAACCCCGGACACCACGACCCCGGCACCGCAACCGGCACAAAGCCTGTGCCCTCCGGTGAGACGTACCGGTTTTTCTACTTCTCGTTTCAGGTTATATACCGAGCTCATGCCATCTCCTCCTTTGACCTCTGCCCCATATGGGTATATACCGGGTGGGTCTCACCGGTCACCGCAATATCCGCCAGCCGGCCAAACACTTTTTCCACATCCTCAACCTTTAGATCACGGCCGCCCAGACCGTAAACGATATTAATCATATAAGGCCGTTCCTGCAAATCATATAAAGCACTGCGGGTCTCGGCAAATAAAGGGCCCCCGTTGGCGGAAAAGCCCTCCGATTTATCCATGACGGCCACCGCTCTGGTGCCGGCCAGAACCTTGGCCAGTTCCTCCCCTGGGAAGGGACGAAATACTCTGATTTTAATGAGCCCGGCCTTGACCCCATCTTCCCGCAGCTTGTCGACAGCTGCTTTGGCCGTTCCGGCAGTAGAGCCGATCAAAACCAGCGCCAGCTCTGCATCGTCCATACGGTATTCTTCAAACAGTCCATAGCGCCGACCGGAAAGCCTTTCAAACTCCGCGGCCACCTCCAGTATGCGGGCCTTGGCCGCCTTCATCGCCTCCGCCTCCTGAACCTTATGCTCCATGTAATAGGGACTCAAATCGTAGGGTCCCACCGCCAGCGGATTTTCCTTTTTGAGCAGATAGTTTTCCGGGTTATATTCCCCGATAAACTGGCGCACAACATCAGTCTCCAAAAGTTCTATATTTTCTACGGCATGACTGGTAATGAAGCCATCCATACAGATCATCACCGGTAAGCGCACGCCGGGGGTCTCGCCGATAGGCATGGCCATAATAAAATTATCGTAGGCCTCCTGATTATTCTCGGCATAGATTTGAATCCAGCCGGAATCACGGGCGCCCATGGAGTCGGAGTAGTCATGGTTTATGTTAATAGGCCCGGAAAGAGCCCGGTTGACGCAGGCCAGGGTTATGGGCAGACGGCATGAAGCCGCCACGTACAGCAGCTCATACATCAGTGCCAATCCGCAGGATGAAGTAGCACAGACCGATCTGGCTCCAGCCGCTTGCGCCGCAATGCACACCGACATGGAACTGTGCTCAGACTCCACGGCTACATATTCAGTATTGACCTCGCCGTTGGCCACATAACCAGCAAAGTATTCAGGAATCTCGGTGGAGGGCGTGATCGGGAACGCGCCCATCACATCAGGATTTATCTGCTTCATAGCATAAGCTACAGCCTCGTTGCCAGAAAGCGGCTTTCTCATTCGACCGCACCTCCAGATACCATGGTAATCGCCGGGAAGGGACACACTTCCACACAGATGCCGCAGCCCTTGCAGTGCATGTAATCGAAATCCAGACGTTTCCCGTCCTTCACCGGAATAGCACTGTCCGGGCAGAAGGGAACACAAAGCATACAGTGTTTACATGCTTCCTCGTGAAAAATGGGCGTGTCAGTCCGCCAGGTACCCGTATTGAAGGCCCGTGCAGTCCCCGGTTCGTAGATCTCCCCGCCGGGGGTGAGATCCTGCCAGGGGGTATTTTCGTTGATATCCTTCGCATGAATCATCCTACCTGCACCTCCCCCAGGGATCTTTTCAATGTGGCCATGTTCCCCTCAATAACCTGCGGCTTGGCGGCAAATTTATGCTGAAAGGATTCTTCTATACTTGCTAAAAAACACTCGGTTTCCAAAACTCCGCTCACCTTAACCACAGCCGCCAGCATAGGGGTATTCGGAAAGTATCTGCCCAGGGTCTCTTCCGAAATGCGGCGGGCATCTATGGTACAGACTTTTCCGGTCCATCCCGGCAGCCGGGGACGCATCTCCCGGGGCGAGCTGGGAGTGTTAATAATTATGGCCCCGCCCTCTTTCAGTCCCCCGGCAACGTCGACGCTGTCCAGCAGAGTTTCATCTACCACGACCACATAGTCCGGATAATAAATGTTGGAATGAATACTGCACCTTTTTTCACTGATGCGATTATAAGCGGTAATAGGGGCTCCCATGCGTTCTGGTCCATACTCCGGGAATCCCTGCACGAATTTCCCTTGCAACGCAGCCACATCCGCCAACAGCATACAGGCCATCTTGGCTCCCTGTCCGCCCCGGCCGTGCCAGCGGATTTCTACCATGTCATTGGTTGCCATTGCTTTTCCCTCCAGTCATTATGTTGATATACTAAAAAGGCTTTCGTCCCATAAAGGGACGAAAGCCTGAAAGACATTCGCTATACCACCCATTAGTACAACATACCATCATATGCGTTCCCGGTGACGGGGGAAAACCGTCGGAGCCTACTGGATTATACGTTCGGTCCGCAGCTCAGGAGTGATTTTCGGTTTCAAACTACTAGTACCGGGCTTGCACCCTCCCCGGCTCGCTAAAACGTTCGTTGGCTGAAACGTACTCTCTCCGTCAAAGCCTTTGGAATCTTAGATTACAAATAAATATACCCACTTGATTGGGTTTTGTCAATCACTTATCTGATTTCCAAGTTAATTACAAAATAATATACAGCAAATAGATTTATTCTGCTTGCATAGCAGCCAACTGACACCGGGTATTCATGCGTTGCACCTTGGGTACCGGAAGCGGACCTTTTCGCCATCGGTTTTACCCCATGGTCTCCTGGCGCAATACCTCGTAGATGACTGGTACGACCTGCTTTTTGCGGGACATGACTCCTTGCAGGAAAGCACTTCCCTCCACGCCACTGATGCCAAAGGCCTTTTCTGCCAGGGAGCTGCGTTCGCCGGCAATCAACAGTTCCGTACCCTCCTCCAGGATATCGGTCACCATCAGACACATGAAGGCATAATTGCGCTGCTGGCACATCTGCCCCATGGTCTTTAAGATTCCCTGTCGACGCTGGCTGAAACGTTTTAAATCAACGGTTTCCACCTGGGAAATAGCGAAAACCGTATTGCCTCCCTGGTATTCCTTCAGGTCTTCTTCGATAAGCTCGGCATCACTATGCCGTTCCAGGTTTACCGCCTGGTCAAAAACCTGTTTTCCCCAGTCCAGAGGATCCAGGCCCGACAGACGGCTTAATTCCTCGGCAATGCGCCGGTCTTTGGCGGTAGTGGTAGGCGATTTAAATATCATGGTATCGGTAATCACCCCGGATAGCAGTAAACCGGCCAGGTTATGCCCCATGTAAACCCCGCTGTTCAGGAACCGCTCCGCCACCAGGGTACTGGTGGAGCCCACCGGCTCATTATGAAAAAAGATGGGGACAATCGTCTCCAGGTCGCCTACCCGGTGATGATCCACAATCTCCAGGATCTCTGCCTCTTCCACTCCGTCCACAGCCTGTTTCTTTTCGTTATGGTCCACCAGAATAAGACGCTTGCGTTTCATCTGCAAAAGGTTGTAACGGGAAATCATACCCAAAAAGCGGTTATTCTCGTCGACCACCGGGTAATTACGAAAACGGGTCGCCAGCATCTGCGTCCGCGCTTCCTGAACCGGTTCATCTTTAACAAAGAGAACCAGGTCGCGGGTTTTCATCAGGTCGGTCACCCGGGTCTCCAGGATACGCCGCAGCTTGTCCGGGCTGTTTTCAATGTCCTTCCCCTGCCCCAATTCCTCCATAAATACCATGGCTACATCCCCAATGGTCAACAGCCCCAAAAAACCTTTCTTGTCATCCAGAACCGGGACCGTTTTCAGTTTATGCTGGCGCATCAGGTTAGAGAGTTCCACCAGGGTCATATCGGGGGTAATGTATAGCATCTCATCTTCATCCAGTAAATCATCCACAGTAGTTCCCACATGCTTCAGAAAAATGGGGGGTTCAAATTCCAGCCGCTCCAGGATAAAGCGGGTTTCATCCCGCAATTCCCCCGGGACTGCAGCTACATACAACCCTTCATCCGTACTCTGTTTAAATACCTTGTACGCAATCGCAGAAGCAACGGAATCCACATCCGGATTCTTATGGCCAATTACATATACCGGTTTCATTGATAAATCACCACCTATTATTAAACGGAAACACATCTGTTTTTTAATTTAACATTGATTCCACTGCAAAAACCCTATTTGGGTGCATAAATCAGCGTCTAACCATTGCCTCGGTACATTCCTTCCCAACTGAAAATGTCTTTAATTCATGCCTGGGTAACAGCACTCGTCTACCGTTCCCTTTCCTCCAGGAGCAAATTACTTATAAACTGGGCTGCCAGGATATCTTCAAGGGAGTTCCGGCTGGCCGCCACCAGGGCAATCCCGCGGTGGTAATCACGCAGATTCTCCATAATGCGCCGCACCGCTGACAGAGCCGGCTGCAGGCCCTTCTGTTCCAGCGTCCGGGCCACCGTTCCCGTAATGACCTGGCCTCCCTGGGAGAAAGCCGCATCAAAAGCCACCCCTCCCGAGTCCGTCACCGCCAGCACTACCCGATCCCGCATGGCCACCAGGCGAGGGGTCTCTGCCCCCAGATTAGGGACCACCGCTTCTATCTGCCCTTTTTCTCTTTCTATTTCTCGCAAAACTTTCTGACAGCGGCTGATTCTCTCCTCTTCCTCCCCCACCCGGGGTTCCGCCACCACCACAATGCCGCTGCCACTCTCTCGGGCCAGACGGGCGGCTTCCTGCCCCAGCTTTTCCGGAGAGACCGGTACCGGCGCCCGGGTAAAATCAGGGCTGCATCCCAGCACCGCATAAGCTCCTGCATCCAAGGCACTTTCCAGGGTTGTGGACATATCGATTACATCCACTATCATGACCAGCATACCCTGGCGCGCTGCGTCACAAGCGCCGCTGGCATCAGATGTCACAATTATTTTTTTGGACCTTACCATACTTTCCTCCACCTCCCGGGACGATATCCAAACGCCCCCGGCGCATTTTAGCTATCATTTTCGCTACTGGCTCTCCGGCCAGACGGGCCAAGTCATCAATACTGGCTTCCTCCAGCACACTAATTTCATTACCAAAATAGCCCAGCATTTTCTCTATCAGGCGGGGCCCCACCCCGGGCAAGTCGCGCAGAGGAACCCGGTAATGGTAAGGCGGTCGACCTACCGGGCGGCGTGGCTCGTAGCTATCGCCAATACTAACCACCCGATCCCACACCCCGGTAACCACCTTGTCTGTCCCGCAACGGGGGCAATCCAGTACCGGTTGAGGCTCATCAATAATCCAATCACAAGCGGAACAATAGGTGCGGTGGTACTTACCCAGGCGCGGGTCCATACCGAAATTGCCCAGCACCCTTCGTTCTCCCTCATTTTCCAGACAATAGCGAAACTCGGTAAAATTCTTCTCCGCCATGCGAAAAAGATTATACTCCCGGCCCACATTGGGTGAAGAGTGGGCATCCGAATTGGACAGAAATGTAAAGCTGCGGGTTTCCGATATCATATCTGCCATCTGGCTGTCCGCGCTGAGGCCTAATTCCAAGCTTCGAATCTGTCCCAAATCGCGCCCAAAAACGGTAGCCAACCGTGCTGTGCAGGCCCCGTAAATTCCTTTATGCGGGGTAAAAGCGTGGGCGGGGCAAAAAACCCCTTCCAGAAGACAGGCCAGGTTAAGCAGTTCCGGGGCGGAAACTGCCGCTTTCTGAGTGGAGAGCGTCAGGTTCTTTACCCGGTTACGCATATACTTTTGGTAGCGTTCTACACTGCCCAGGTGAGGAAGGTAGAGGATCAGATGTACCCCTTCCCGGCTTTCCACCTCACAACCGGGAATTAGCAAAACACCGTTGTGGGCCAAGTAGCCTCCCCCGGACTGTTCTATCAGGTCACCATTATTGACCAGGTTGGCCAGCTCCGCTGAGACCAGCAGGCTGCCCGCATCAACCAGGCCCACCATCTGCAGCCCCTTGCTGGGCGCATCCACAGCCAGCACCTGCTGAACAACCAGGCGGCGCGAAGCCGTTATTTTAACAGGTTTGCCCGCGGCACTGCCCACGTGAATATGAAGATCCCCATAAACCTTGCGCAACTATCTTCCCCTCACCATATGCCAGTAAGCATACTGTATACCTATAATACTCTTACCATCAACAATTTGACCGTCAAAAATATGACTGTAAGCTTTTTCCAGGGGAAGCTCCACCACCTGTAAAAACTCGTCTTCATCCGGGCTTGCCGTTCCCCTGCTCAGGTCCCGGGCCAGGAAAACATGCAGTGCTTCATCACTAAATCCCGGGGCGCTGTAATAGGTTAAAATCTTTTCCCACCGGTCGGCACGAAAACCGGTCTCCTCCTCCAATTCCCGGCGCGCGCTTGCCAGCGGCTCCTCCCCCGGTTCCATAATCCCCGCCGGTATCTCCAGCAGCATCTTTTCCACTGGTTTGCGAAACTGCCTGACCAGCTTGATATTTTGCTCATCATCGAGGGCGACGATGGCCACGGCCGGGGCATGCTCCACAATCTCACGGGTACTGCTGCCCCCGTCCGGCAATTTAACCGTATCCACCCTTACCTTTATAATCCGCCCCTGGAATATCTCCCGGCTATTCAGAGTTTCCTCCCGGAATTCCATTTTATTCTCCTCCTGCATAAGCTGTCCTCCCCCTGCATAAACTGCCATCGAGGTGATAACTATGACAGCGCAATTATTCCTGAGTCGCAGGTCAATGCTCTTTATCGGCAGCCTGGAAGAACTTTATCGGCTCTGCGCCGCTTACCCTCCTGGCACCACCCTGCGGGATTTCCTGCAGTGGCATTGGCATTAGATCAAATTATTCTTCCCTGCGGGGGTTCACGCCGGCCAAACCCTGGCAAGCTTTTCTCCCTTTAGGAGACGCCGCGCCGAGCAGGCCGCCGCTCCCAGGGCCAGGAAAAACTCCCGGTCCTCATTTACACCCCGGCCCATGGTGGTAAAATCGCGTGGCTGCTCCTTGAGCCAATCAGCAAAGCCATACACGGGTTCCAGGCAGATGTGGTGGCGGGAAAACAACCCTGCATCCTGCAATTGCTGCAGAACACAGGACATCTTGTCCTCTTCCAGTTCCGGCAGAGGGACCACCGCGTTTACCCGGCATACCCGGCTTAACACGGTAAGGGTATGATGGCTTATCCCCCGATGACGCTCGCGAGTGTCGGCAAAGCTGATGCGAGGAACCGCTACCGGCGTTCCCCCCAGAGCCTCCGCCGCATTCAAGATCTCCCCTTGCTCCACCCCGCTGAAACCCCAGCGGGTACCGGTGCCCACGATACCCGGTCCCATGCAGACAACGATGACATCAGCTTGCAGCACCTTACGGGCGGCCAGCAGACCCGAATATACATTTACCGCCTCCAGGTCCCCCCCGAAAGCGTGCCCTGCGGTTACCGTTCCCAGCAGTTGGCCACTTTCTTTTAACCAAGCCGCCGTTTCGCTCAGGTGAGCCGGTAGTGCCGCCCCATCAGTCATCACATAGGCCACCCGGTATCCCCATGCATGCAGACGCAGACACAGCGGGGCCAGCATGGAATGAAGGGTACCCACCAGCACCGGAATACCGTCCAGGCTGTCGGCAGCACGCATTATTTCATGATAGGGACTGTCCTCTTCCTCCACACTCATGACCTTTAGCTGCAGCGGCGTGTAACGGAGCTTCATAATATGCCCGCCCGGCGGCAGAGGGCAACCCTGATTACGCAGGTTGGCAATCACATAATGATAGCCACCGCTGCCCAGATTCAGAGTCTGGGCGGTGGTATTGACCAGAACCTCGTCCCCGGGTGCCACTTCCCCTACCAGATGAGGATAGACAATACACCTTTCCTCCGTCTCTCCCAGCTTTAGCCAGTAGGCCTCAATGCCCGGCCGGGAAAAGATTTGCTGGACAATAGTCCCTCGTTTGATTTCGATCATTACCTATTCCTCACCGCCCATCTTCCCAGCAGCGCGGATGATGGCCAGCACCCAGCGGGCATTATCCACCAGGTCCTGTATGCGGATAAACTCATCACAGGTGTGAACACTGCTCATGCCCGTGCCCAGATTGGCACAGCGAATACCGCCTTCATGCACAAAACTGGCATCACTGCCCCCACCTGTTTTAATTAAAGCCGGCTTCAGGCCGATATCCTCTGCCGCCCTTACGGCCAGTGTCACCACTGCCTCCTGTGGGTCCAGTTTGATTTCCGGGTAAAGAAACTTTACTTCGACTTCCGCCCGGGCTCCCTGTTCCTTAACCTGATGACGGAAGGTATCTGCCAGCTGCCCGGTCAATAAATCGAGCTTTTCCCGGTTATGACTGCGCGCTTCTCCCTTAATCCGGCACAGCTCGGGAACAATATTTCTAGCCACCCCGCCTTCGATAATACCGAAATTACAGGTGGTTTCCTCGTCCAGGCGCCCACAGGGCATCCCGGCCAGAGCCCGGGCCGCCACCTGAATGGCATTGATGCCATCTTCGGGATTGATCCCGGCGTGAGCTGGTTTGCCAATGACCGTATAGGCGATTTCGTTCTGGCAGGGAGACTGCACCACCACACTCCCGGGTGCTCCCCCCGCGTCCAGAACATAGGCTATCTTCGATTCCAGCTGGGAAAAATCAAAAGCTTTGGAACCCAGCAAACCTTGTTCTTCACAAACGGTAAAAAGGAACTCCAGCGGCGGGTGCTGCTCCCCGGTCTCCATTATCACATCCAGAGCCTCAATTAGAGCCGCAATCCCTGCTTTATCATCTGATCCCAGGATAGTGGTACCGGAACTGCGGATTATACCTTCTGTCACTTGCGCTTGTACTCCACTACCCGGCTGCACCGTATCCATATGCGCGGCAAAGAGAAGTGCCGGACCTGGACCATTGCCGGGAATCTTCACCAACAGATTTCCTGATTGACCTCCGACAACACTGGCCGCATCATCTTCCCAAGCCTTAAGCCCCCGGGAAGCGAATTCCTGGCACAGCAAGTCGCGCATAGCGCCTTCCTGCCAGGAAGGCGAATCAGTTTGCACCAGTTTGATAAAAAGGTCTACCAGCCTTTGTTCACGAACTTTCATTCTGCCCACGGCTCCTTCCCAACTGGTCCAGTGCTCTGAGCACGGCCACTTTTTCTATGGTTTCACTGAGGGAATATTTCTCCGTATAAAGATGAATAGCAATTAAAAAAAACAGCAGTCCCAGGCGAGCCCAGTCGGATAAACTGATAACGGCCAGGTAACCCAGACTTAGCCCCAGGACATTTGATCCAGCGTCTCCCATCATCACCCGGGCTTTCACATCCAGGGGAAAATAGACCAGGACCGCTCCCAACAGCGGAACAACCAGCAACCAGTCCAGTTTTCCTCCCGCCAGGGCAACCATAAGCAACAGGAACAGCAAGTACCCCTTTACCGCTCGTCCCGGGCGCAAATCAAAGAGGTTGAGCAAATTGGTAAACAGAGCCATGACCAGGGTGTTCAAAAGAATCTGCCACCATGTTCCCCCTATGACCAGAGCCAGAAAGAAGGCGGTCAGGCCGCCCCCCAGAGCCTTGAGCCCGCCGGTAGTCAGCCGGCCCCGCAGCAAAGCTCCGATATGTCCCTTAAAGCCCAGCGTGTCCCTCTTGCCCAGCATGTCATCAATAAAACCGAGCAATGAAACGGTCACCAGGCCCAGTAAAAACAAATGGTACGAAGCATCGTACCAGGGGAAAAACCTATACACAATTCCGACCAGGAAGAGCGCCATGGAAAAGCTGATGCCCGTACTTACCGCAATTTCCCGGTCAAGATAATTGCGCCCCACTGCACCGTTTTCGACCAGCATGGGGATTAAGAGGCGCAGCATAACCCATTCACTTGCTGCTCCCGCTACCAGACCCAGTACAACGGGAAGAACCACCGTCAAATACCCTTCCTCCTTGCATCAGCCAAAACCCGCACAACATCGAGGAACTGTCTGCCCCGGTGTTTAAATCCTTCCAGGTTGCGCCCCGTCTCCTTATGCCGCATCACGGTAGGAACTTCCACTACCCGCAGGCCATGCTGCAGCGCTTTCAGGGTCATTCCCAGCTCCACCCCATACCCCTCGTTAAAAGGAGCCAGAATGTCCAGGGCCTGCCTGGTCATGGCCCGTTGCCCGCTCAGGGGAGAAACGGCTTGACCGCCACCCCGCTTGCGGATAGCCCGGGCTGCGGTTCCTTTGACCAGTCCAAAACCACCCTTCTTGGCAGGCGGAGGGAAGGATGCTATAGTCAGGTCGCATTGTTCTTGCAGCACCGGTTGCAGCAGCTTTTCCGCTTCGCGGGCCGAAGACCCCAGATCAGCATCCAGAAAAACTACTACATCCGTGTTTATGTATGCTAGAGAGGCATTCATAGCTCCACCTTTCCCCCGGTTGGGGTAAAGGTCCACCACCTGGGCGCCCAGTCGGCGAGCCACCCCGGAAGTGCCGTCGGTGGAACCGTCATTCATCACTATAATCGCGGTCACCCCGGTGATGACTTTTACCGCCTCCAGTGTAGCCGCAATAACCTCTTCTTCGTTGTAAGCAGGTATGACCACGCTAATTGTTTTGTTCACTCTATTTCCTCCTGCCCACCGGAATATTAATGGACACCTCCCGGCGCATTCACCGGCAGGGAGGGGATAAACTTCTGGGCCGTCTCCTTTATTCCGTAGTGCCCCGGCTCTCCCGCCATTGAATAAACCAGCGAAATCTGTCCGGTGCTCTGGTCAATATTATCAACCGTGCTGATGGCGGTCTCCTGGTATTCCCCCATGTAGGAATAGGTCACCTGGGATGGCTCCACACCATAGACGCGGATTCCCATCCGGTTAAAATCACGAATCAGGGCCAGGTCAAAACTGTTCGCAAAATTGGCGCTAAGCTGGTTGGCCCCACCCACCATAATGACACCGTTTACGGCAACAGCTGTATTCCCGCTAATTTTAACCAGGCCATTGTCCTGTAAAAACCGGATTATATCGCCGTCAGCCTGGCCGCTGATCACCGCCGCCACACTCGCAGCCAGGTATTGTCGGATGGTATCCGCCTTGCTGCCTGCTTCCAGACCGTAGAATTCCTCCAGTCTTTTGCGCAGGGCCGGTTCTTCCAGATTCATCTTGGTTAATACCACAGTTCGTGAGCTAACCGCTGCCCCGGCATTGTTCAACGTGTTAAGCAGACTGGCTGGTACCTCCACATCACCCGTTACCACTATGGCCGCCTGAAAGCCGGGCAACCTATCCTTTACCAGCATCGGCAATAAGGCCTGGCTGTAGTTTTCATAATTATTTATTATATTGGTCTTGTGTTCGTTGTCGGCCAGCAGAGCCTCTTCCCGGTTGCGCAGCACATCAAATTGATCCTCCAGGCGGTCAATCATCTTCTTCTGCTGGTCAACCAGCAGGTTATCCCCAACAATGGTGCTGCCAATAAGGATTCCCAGTCCCAGGGCCAGGAATACCGCAACGATAGAAGCGATATGGTACCTGATATCTATCATTTCTCTCCACCTCTAGAAGTTTAGCAACATTTTGGCCTGCAACAGCAGCAGGCGAAAAAAAGGCCGGGTAGCCGGAGATACCCAAAGAAGAATTACAATGGGAACCATGGCGGCGACCAGGAGTTGAAACAGGTAGCGTGAATGAAGGCTTTGTTTGTAGAGCTGACTTACACCCCGGGCATCAACCAGGATGGACCCCACCTTCAAGCGCACCAAAAAAGTACTGCCCATACCCTTGCGCCCCTTCTCCAAAAAGTCGATCATATTGGAATGACTTCCCACCGCCACAATCAGGCTGGCACCATACTCCCAGGCCAGAACCATGGCCACATCCTCACTGGTCCCGGGCATGGGGCAGACCTGCGATTTCAGGTTCATAGCCTGAATGCGGTCCATTCCCGGAGCCTGTCCATTGGCATAGGCATGAACCACGATTTCCGCTCCACAGAGCAGAGCTTCATCAGACACGCTATCCATATCGCCCACGATAATATCCGGTTTCAGCCCAAATTCCAGCAGCGCATCGGCTCCTCCATCCACCCCGATAAGGACTGGCTTTTCCTCCTCTATATAGGAATTGATGGCCTTTAAATCTTCTTTGTAGCTGCTGCCCCTGACCACGATGAGAACGTGACGGTTTAAAATATAGGTATCCAGAGGAGGAATATCCAGATTGCCCAGGAGAATATCCTTTTCCTTTTTAGCATATTCCAGGGTGTTTTCTACAAAGCGATCCAGCTCTCCCCGAACATTTTCATTGGCCTCCCGCAGACGCTGATGAACATCTTCCAGGGTCAGTTCCTGGCCCGTACAGATGCAGCGTTTGCCGGCATACACCTGGTTGTCCTTTACCTCCAGAGCGGTCCCCTCTTTGATCTCGTTAAAAATAGAGTCGTCAGGGAGTTCCAAAATGGGGATTCCCGCCTTAAGTATTTTCAGTGCTCCTTTGGCGGGATAGCGACCGGTAATGGAAGGCCTGGTATTAATGATAGCCTGAGGACGGATGTCAATCAGTGAGTTTGATGCTACCTCGTCGATATCGTCATGGTCTATAACTGCTATATCATTCCGCCGCAGGCGCTTGACCAGATTTTTGGTGCGCCGGTCAAGGCGGGCCCTACCTTTAGCGTACATTTAGCCACTCCCAATGAACCTGCATATTCCGAACTCTATATTATCATATAGTACTGGCAAATAGAAACTTGCACCAAAGCCTCTGGTGGGGGTCTGATAAAACAATTATTTACCGCAGATTTGTGCACTTCTATTTACTTATTGCAATTTTAGGGACAGAAGAGGCACTTGCCCATCTGACCCATTATAACTCCAAATGAAAATTCCTATGGCATAGAAGAAAAAAACCCCTTGCTTCACAGGAAACAAGGGGAGTGATTTTTTGACTAACTGACCTTGTTTTCCAGTCGCAGCCGGTCAGCGATAATGGCAATGAATTCGGAATTAGTAGGTTTGCCCTTCTCCCCACTAATGGTATAGCCAAAAAACTTGTTGATTTTATCAAGGTCGCCCCGATCCCAGGCCAGTTCTATTGCGTGACGGATGGCCCTTTCCACGCGGCTGGGAGTGGTGTCATATTTCTGGGCAATAGTAGGATAGAGTTCTTTGGTAACCGCGCCCAGGTAGTTAATCTCCTCCACCACCAGCATGATAGCGTCGCGGAGATACTGATATCCTTTGACATGGGCAGGAACGCCGATCTCGTGAATAACCTTGGTGACTTCTACTTCCAGGTTTTTGGGGGATGCTGGTGAAATGCTAATGCTGGAAACACTACTAAAACTATCGCCTTGCGGGCGAATATCCCTGGCTACCTGGCGAACCCGGTCTCCCAGAACCCTCAGGTTAAAAGGCTTAAGAATGTAATAATCTGCGCCCAGTTGCACCGCCTTCTGAGTAATATTCTCCTGGCCAAAGGCTGTTAGAATAATAACTTTAGGGCGCTTTTCCTGGCTCATTTCATTAAGTTTTTCCAGAACCCCGATCCCATCCATGTATGGCATGATAAGGTCCAGGATTAAGACCTCGACCTCCTTCTTCTCCATGACATCCAGCACTTCCATTCCATTCGTGCATACGTCAATCATTTCGAAGTCCGGCTCATTAGTAAAATAGTCTCTAAGGATTCCACAGAATTCACGGTTGTCGTCTGCCACCAGCACTTTAATCTGATTGGATTCACTCAGCATTTAGAATTATTCCCCCTCATCCCAATAAATATCGCTATTTGTTTGGATTGTTAACGCTTTTCGACGGTAGAACGGGCATTTCCTCCTTTTTTTTTCTACCAAATTAACCTATAATATCTTAGCCCCTAACATAAACATACATGGAAATGACTGTATCAAGCTACATATTTCGCCTTGACACCGCTGGCAGATAACGCCTACCCACCGCCTGATGTTACTTTTATGCTCCCACCCGATTTGTCGAACGGCTCCCGGTATGGGTGGGTAAGGTTTCCATTTCCGACATCATGTTATCCATAAAAATGCCGTAACCCCGCTCTGGATCGTGCAGAAAAACGTGGGTCACTGCACCAACTATACGAGAATCCTGTACAATGGGACTTCCGCTCATACCCTGGACAATTCCTCCGGTAAGGTTTAACAGGCGGGGATCAGTTACCCGAATAATCATTCCCTTGCCGTTTTGCCGCTCGGGATAAACCTTTTCAATAGTTACGTCGAATTTTTCTATCTGGTCCCCACTGACCACAGTATAGATTTGCGCCTTGCCCTCCCGAACCTGGTGAGCGTACCCTACCTCCAATGAATAATCTGCATAAGGATTCCTCAAGTCAACACTGGTCTGGCCAAAAATACCCGCCGGGCTGTTGCGGACAATAGTCCCTTCAATGGGTCCCGAACCATTAAAGACCCCGATTTTTTCCCCCGGCTGTCCCGGGCGGGCCGACTTAATAGTCTGAACTGATGCGCTCACGATACGCCCCTGCAATACATCTACGCCCTGGCGGGTATCGGCATCAACAATAATATGTCCCAAAGCTGCATACCGCTTCGATTCGGGATCCCAAAAGGTCAGGGTTCCTACGCCAACAATGCCGTCCCGTACGTAAAGACCGATACGCTTGCGGCCGGTTTCTGGACAGGGCGCAGTTTTTACCGCAACCGTAAGGTAATTATCCCGCCGCTTAATGGTAAGTCTGACCTTTTCCTCCGCCCCGTTGGCATCAATAACCCGGGCCAGATCGTTTTCCGTTTTTACACTGGTACCATTGGCCTTAAGAATAAGGTCACCAATTTCAATCCCTTCATCACGAGCCGGATAGAGTTTTTTCCCGTCCTGACCAGTGACGGGAGCAAAACCCACCACCATAATCCCCCTGGATTGAAGTAGAACCCCGATGGAGTGCCCCCCCGGAACCACCCGGCGCGTCGGCAAAGTTTCCACCGTAATGGACTTGACGGGGATATAGCCCAGCAATTTCAGTTGTACATTCGCCTTGCCCGGATTGAGGGCAACAATACGGTAACCATTCGCTTGTTTGTTAACGATAATGGCGGGGTCCTCCCGGGAACTAAAAACACTGTTGGGCGCCCCCAGAACCTGCATTACCAAGCGATCCCCAATTCCCCCGGGAAGGCTTATGTTAATATGACTCGACTCCCCCACCACCATCCTCTGGTAATCGGGAAGGGTCAAAACGGTCCGCATCTGCGGCGTCAGGCAAACCACAATCAAAACCGCTGCCAGAATGATTCCTATCCATGAACGAAACCTGTGCAATGAATGTCACTCCCCCGGCTTTTTTACTGATATTCTTGCGCGGTAGGAGGCAAACTATACAGGACCGGCCGGTTAGGCGGGTTCTGATAATAAAATGACTTAAAACTGGCAAAAAGTATTTGACTTTGTTTGACCTTTGATTTTATAATAAGGACGAACAGAAAAACATAAACTTTCCTAAAGGAGGTTTTTAGCGATGTTTGAACTTTCACCTTTCAGGAGAAGGCGGGAGCTGGTAGTCGGTGAGCTGGGAAGGGAATTCATGCGGGACTTTTTTGGCAACGACCTGATGGATTTCGGGCCTTCCATGCGGGCTGACATCAAGGAAACCACTACTGAGTACATTGTGGAAGCCGAATTGCCCGGCCTGAAAAAGGATGACATTGTCCTCGAACTGCGCGACAATACTTTGACCATTTCTGCTCAAAAGAATGAAGAGGTAAACGAGGAACGGGAAAACTATGTTCGCCGGGAACGGAGGCAGGGAAAAATGAGCCGTAGCTTCTACGTTGCCGAAGTGGATACCGAAGCCGTCAAAGCCGAATATACCGATGGCATCCTCAGAATCACCCTGCCCAAGCTCAAGGAATCTGCTCCGGATACCTATCGCATTAATATCGGCTAAGTTTTAACAGACCCGTGCCGGCAGTCCGCTGCCGGCTCAGACCGTCAAAAAAGCAAATATCTGCGTTACTTTCGAAAAGCCCGTTCAATCCTCATTAACGGGCTTTTCTAGTGCCTTTTTGCTCGCTGTGCCAGCAACAACATTATAGTTTTAACCCCGGAAAATATTTTTGACGCTGACTTGCGCTGACTGATTGGTTGGTAGTCCCGGTAGGTTGTTGGAGTGGGAAAACTCTTAAAGCCGTAGGAATCAGGAATAATCCTGGTTATCTTTATCCATCGATGTGCTCTCCTCTTTCCTCCAGCATCTCTCGCGCGTGCTGGAGGCTAACCTCGGAAGGTTCATCCCCGGCCAGCATGCGGGCCAGTTCCTCTACCCGTTCCTCTCCCTCCAGCCTTTGTACTGACGTACTGGTCCGGTTTTGTGCCACCGTCTTGTCTATTTGATAGTGTACCCGGGCATAGCTGGCCACCTGGGCGGAGTGCGTGACCAGGATCACCTGGTGGGACCGGGACAGCTTGGCAATTTCCCGAGCCATGCTGGTCAAAGCAGCACCTCCCACCCCGACATCAATCTCGTCGAAAACCAGAGTAGGCATCTCATAATGCTCGGCCAGAGCCGTTTTTAGGGCCAGAACAAAGCGAGAAATTTCCCCGCCGGAAGCAATCTGGCCCAGGGGGCGCGGTGGTGTGCCGGGATTAGGTGAAAATAAAAACTCCACCCGATCGGCACCCCGGGGGCCGGGATCAGCCGGGTGAAGTTGAATTTCGAAGCCTACATCGGGCATATTCAACCTTGTCATTTCCTCT
>Ga0116193_1001729_pt1 | contig 17551 bp, 18 predicted proteins | sample AD_UKC115_MetaG_FD_89892 | JGI IMG/M metagenome (GOLD analysis project Ga0116193, IMG submission 89892) | Active sludge microbial communities of municipal wastewater-treating anaerobic digesters from Hong Kong - AD_UKC115_MetaG | ecosystem: Engineered > Bioreactor > Anaerobic > Digestate... | reverse complement strand
TGTGGTTCCTGCGCGGCGACAGCAATGTGCGCTGGCTGCAGGAGCGCGGCGTGACCATCTGGGACGAATGGGCGCGCGCGGACGGCGACCTCGGCCCCGTGTACGGCGTGCAGTGGCGCAACTGGCCCGCGCCCACCCCTGACAACCCTCGCGGGCACATCGACCAGATCCAGCAGGTGATCGACACGCTCAAAAGCAACCCCGACTCGCGCCGCATCATCGTGAGCGCCTGGAACGTGGCCGAGCTGGACCAGATGGCGCTCATGCCCTGCCACGCGTTCTTTCAGTTCTACGTGGCGCCGTCCACCACGCCCGGCGGCAAGGGCCAGTTGTCCTGCCAGCTCTACCAGCGCAGCGCCGACATCTTCCTGGGCGTGCCCTTCAATATTGCGTCATACGCCCTGCTCACGCACATGGTGGCGCAGCAGTGCGACCTGGCGGTGGGCGACTTCATCTGGACCGGCGGCGACTGCCACATCTACAGCAACCACGCCGAGCAGGTGCAGACGCAACTGGCACGCGCGCCCTACCCCTACCCGGTGCTGAACATCAAGCGCCGCCCGGACAGCATCTTCGACTACCAGTACGAAGACTTCGAGGTGCTGGACTACCAATGCCACCCGGCCATCAAGGCGCCGGTGGCGGTGTAGGCATGCCCAGGCCACCGGCACGACCCGGCACACTGGCCAAGGTGTGCTTTGTGCTGATCAGCCTGACCTTTGCCGCCCTGGGCGTGCTGGCCCTGGTCACGGAAGTGGTGCCCGAGCGCTCCACCCGCTTCGGCATGGCTCCGGCACTGTTCGGTACCGACGCACAAGGCATGGGCGTGGTCTCTCTGCTGCTCGCGGGCGTGCCGCTGCTGGCCTTGCTGCGCAACCAGCGGCAGGCCGCGCTGGCCGGCACCGTGCTCGGGCTGGCCCTGCTCACGTTCATCTTCACCTGGATCTATGGCTGATCCCCTCACCCGCGCCGACACCATGCACATCGCCCTCATCTACGCACGCGCTGCCAACGGCGTGATCGGCAAGGACGGCACCATGCCCTGGCACCTGCCGGAGGACCTGGCGCATTTCAAGCAGCTCACGCAGGGTAGCCCCGTCGTCATGGGGCGCAAGACCTGGGACTCGCTCCCGCCGCGCTTCCGCCCGCTGCCCGGGCGCAGCAACATCGTCGTCACGCGCCAGGAGAATTGGAATGAAATGGGCGCGCAGCGCGCATCCAGCCTGCGCGAGGCGCTACAAATAGCAGAGCAATCGAACCCCGCCACGGTGTGGGTAATTGGCGGCGCGCAGATCTACGCCCAGGCCCTGCCCCTGGCCCAGCGCGTGGAAGTGACCGAAATCGCGCAAGCCTTCGACGGCGACGCCTTCGCACCCGAACTCGGCCCCGAATGGCTGGAAACCGCGCGCGAGGCGCACACCAGCGCGGGCGGCCTGCCCTTCGCCTTCGTGCGCTACCAGCGGCGCTGAGCGCCTATGCCGGGGCGCCGACGATCACGCTGGACGCCTTGAAGATCGCCGTGGCGCGTGCGCCCACCGCCAGGCCCAGGGCCTCGCTGCTGGCGTGCGTGATGATCGCGGCGATCGACACCCCATCGGCCACGTCGATCACCACCTCGTCGTTCACCGCTCCCGCCGCGATGCGCGCCACCGTTCCATCGAGGCGGTTGCGCGCAGAAAAATGCGCGCCTTCGGCCTCGGTCACCACCACGATGGACGAGGCCTTGACCAGCGCGAACGCCTGCGCGCCCAGGGCGAGGCCCAGGCCCTCGGCACTCTCGTGCGTGACGGTGGCGACGATGTGCAGGCCGGGCCGCACGGCGATCTCCACCTCGTCATTGACGGCGCCGTGCACCACGCGGGTGACGGTGCCCGCGAAATGGTTGCGCGCGCTGGTTTTCATGCTGATGTTCCGGATCAGGAGGTAGTCGTCGGCAATGCCCTGGGCCTGCTGGCCCAGCTGCGCGATGAAGCGCTGGTGCGCGGCCTCGATGCTGCGGAAGTTCTCCACCAGTTGCAGGCCCCGCTGCGTGAGCCGCGTGCCGCCGCCGCCCTTGCCACCCGCCACGCGCTCCACCAGCGGCTCGCCCGCCAGGTTGTTCATGGTGTCGATGGCGTCCCAGGCGGCCTTGTAGCTCATCTTCATGGCTTTGGCGGCGTGGGTGATGGAGCCCTGCTCGCCCACCAGCGCCAGCAGCTGCACGCGGCCCGAGCCGCCCAGGCTTTCGCCGCCCACGGTCATCCAGACCGATCCGCCGAGTTCAATGCGTTTGTCGTGTTCAGGCATGGGCCTGTTCCTCCAGCATGTGTCCCGCATCCATGCGCAGCACCTGTTCACCAAACACGCGCACATCCTCGGGGTCGTGCGTGATCAGCACCATGGGCACGCGCAGGCGGCGCTGCAGCGCGTCCAGCTCGGCGCGCATGCTCGCGCGCAGGTCAGTGTCGAGCGCGGCAAAGGGCTCATCAAGCAGCAGCGCGCGCGGCCGGGCCACCAGCGCGCGCGCCAGGGCCGTGCGCTGGCGCTGCCCACCCGAGAGTTCATGCGGGTGCTGGTGCGCCACCTCGCGCAGGCCGAAGGCATCGAGCCAGCGCTCCACCTCCGGGCTGGCGTGCGCCGCCGAGGGGTTGCGCCAGCCCTGCAGTTCGCCAAAGGCAATGTTCTGGCGCACGTTGAGGTGCGGGAACAGCGCATAGTCCTGGAACAGGTAGGCCACGGCGCGCTCGCGCGGCGGCCGGTGGATGCCCCGGGCGGCGTCGAACAGCGTCTCGCCATCCAGCCGCACATGGCCCGCATCGGGCCGCAGCAGCCCGGCCAGCGCCTTGAGCAGCATGCTCTTGCCCGCGCCCGACGGCCCCACCACCACCACGCGCTCGCCCTGCGCGCAAAAGCGCGCCCGCAGCTCGAAGGTGCGGTGGCCCGAGCGCAGCGTTTTGCGAATGTCCACATCAAGCCGCATGCAAACCTCTCTGTGTTTCGCTGCTTCGCAAACTGCAATCAGCCCACGATACAGGCGCGGCCCAAGCCAGCGGCCACCGCGCAAGGGCCGCCCCGCCGCGCGGGTGGCGTCCCCCTTCCCGCATCGCGCAGCGAGGCGAGAGAAGGGGGAAGGCGCGCAGCGCCACAGGGGGATGCCTCATTGCCTTGCCACGCGCCCGGGCGCCAGCTTGCCCACGGCCAGCAGCACCGCCACGCAGACCGCCGAGGTGATGAGCACCAGCAGATTGGCCACATCGTCCTGCCCGGCCTGCACGGCCTCGTACACGGCGATCGACAGCGTCTGCGTCCTGCCCGGAATGCTGCCCGCCACCATGAGCGTGGCGCCAAACTCGCCCAGCGCGCGCGCAAAGCCCAGCAGCACCCCGGCCAGGATGCCGCGCCAGGCCAGCGGCAGCGTGACGCGCCAGAACACGCCCGCCTCGGAAATGCCGAGCACGCGCGCGGCGTCCTGCAACTGCGGGTCCACCGCCTCGAAGGCCGCGCGCGCGGGCTTGAACACCAGCGGGAAGGCGACCACCGTGGCCGCGATCACCGCGCCCGTAAGCGTAAAGATGAGCTGGATGCCGAACGTGTCGTGCAGCCAGCCACCCACCCAGCCCTTGCGCCCCAGCAGCACCAGCAGGTAGTAGCCCAGCACCGTGGGCGGCATCACCATGGGCAGCGTGAGCAGCGTGTCGATCAGGTCGCGCCCCGGAAAGCGCCAGCGCGCCAGTGCATAGCCCACGCCCGTGCCCAGCACCAGGCACGCCAGCGTGGCCCAGGTGGCCACCTGCAGCGAGAGCCAGAGAGCGGGCCAGGCGCCGTCCATGCTCAGGGCTTCAAGAAACCGTAGCGCGCCAGGATGGCCTGGCCGGCCGGCGAGCGCACATAGGCGATGAACGCCGCCGCCTCGGCAGCATTGCCGCTGGCGGCGGTGCGCGCGATGGGGTAGAGAATGGCCCGGTCCAGCGGCACGGCAAAGGCCGTCTTCACCTTGTCCTTCATCAGCGCGGCATCGGTGGCATAGACAAAGCCCGCATCCACCTCGCCGCGCGCCACGTAGTCGAGCGACTGGCGCACGTTGGTGGTGTTCACCGCCTTGGCCTGCACCGCGCCCCACAAGCCCGCCGCCTCCAGCGCATGCTTGGCGTACCGCCCCACGGGCACGCTGGCGGGCAGTGCCAGCGCCACGCGCGCCACGCCGGGCGCGGCCAGGTCCTTCAGCGCGGCGGGCGGCGCCTTGGCGTCCACAGGCGCAATCACTACCAGAGCGTTGCGCACAAAGTCCGCCCGGTCGGCCGCGCGCACCAGGCCCTGCTGCTGCGCGGCGTCCATGGTCTCCTGGTCGGCCGAGGCGAACACATCCACCGGCGCGCCCTTGGCCATCTGCTGCAACAAGGCGCCGGAAGCACCGAAGTTCAGCAACACCTTGCTGCCGGGGTGCGCGGCTTCGTAGCCTTGGGCAATGTCCTTGAAGGCATTGGTCAGGCTGGCGGCGGCCGACACCGTGACTTCACCCGCCATGGCGGCGCCGGCAAGGCCTGCCAGAAGACAGGCGGTGAGGCTGCGTTTCAGGGATGTGAAAGCCATGGGGCGGGGCTCCAAAGTGTTAAAAGCAAGCGAAGTATACGCTTGGTTATAACGATGGTTTTGCTCTTGGGAACTGCCTTTGATGCAGCGCAATATTTCCACGCAAAACCGCTTTGGCCGCTTGGAAGCAGCCCTCGCAAGAGGCCCAATGAATATCAGTCAAATCGGCCTCCAGCGCTTTACCTATAAGCGCCAAAAGCTATCTATTTGATAGCATTTTCAAGATCTCTGCTTCGGCGGACATCTTGAACTCAGGCTCCGGGTAGGGAATCGGCCCAAGGATCGACTGGCTCCCGACGATGACAAACTCGTACTGGTTGGTGATGGCGCCACTGGCCCGGATGAGGTGCTCCAGTTCATCCCGGTTCATGGTGCGGTCTCCCTGCTCAGCACAACCCCCTTCTTGAGGCTGCCGACCTCACCAAGAATGCGCTCACGCACCTCGGGCGGCAACAGCGGCGTCAGCGGTGACGCCTGGCGCAGCTCCTGCGCATGCCGTGTTCGGCCCAACACCTTGCTCCACTTGCCTTCCTCCAGAATCGTCTGCCACTCCAGCCACAAGCTGGCAGAGCGCTGGTTACCAGCGGCCAGCCAGGTTTGCAGGGTGTCCTGCGCCTGCGCGAGCAGTGCAGGGTCGGCGCGCACGCGCCTCACCGCTTCCTCGTGCAACACAAGGCTCTGCAAATCCTGGGCCTGGTGGCGGGCGGTGTCAGTGGACACCAGCACCTGCACCTGCGGCGCACTGCGGCGCGACCGCGCCGCCGCAGAATCAGCCGGCGCGGGGTGCATCACATCACCTGCCAGCAGCGCCAAATCACCGCCGATACCCAACACCGCCATCACGCGCAAGTAGGTGCCGATGGAAGGCGCTGGGTCGCCCGCCTCCACGGCGGCCAGCGTCGTGCGCGAGATGCCCACGCGGCGCGCCATTTCCACCGTACCCAGCCGCTGCGCCTTGCGCAGGCGGCGCAGCCGGTCGCCCAGCTGCAGCAGCAGCTGGCGTTGCAGGACGGCGGAGGAATCCGTGGAGTTCATTTGTCCACAATATTAGACAAAATAACACATTTTCTCTATTTTAATGAACATCAATAGCGACATTTTGACTGCTGCCCTTGTGTCTGTCGTTGAATGGAGGTGCTATTGGGCGCATCCTTCGCACTCACCCTGCGGGCAGTTCGTTCAACGGATCAACGCAGGCCACCCCCAGTGGCTGAAAATGCCTGAGATTGCAGGTCAGCAGCAGCAATCCCGCATGCTGGGCCAATGCCGCAATCGCCACATCGGCAAAACCGGGGTGGCGGCCCTGTGCCATGGCGGCATCTGACATTTGCCCCGCCAGCCTTGCGGCCTGGGCGTCCAGGGGCAAGATACGGTCTGCATACGTGGCCAGCAAGCCATCCAACCAGGCATCCAGGCGGTCGGCCCGCTCTGCGCTTCCGGCCCGGCGCAGCTTGCCAATGCCTTGCGCCATTTCAGCAATGGCAATCGAGGGCAGAAACAGCGCTTGGTGGTGCGCCTGCAGCCACTCGCGCAAGGCGGCAGGTACGAAAGTTTCCCGCCCTGGGGCCAGCGCGGACACCACGCTGGTGTCCAGCAAATACCCCTTATTCAAAATCGATTCCCCGCAGCGGCGTGACGTCGCGCTCGGTCTCCAGCGGCTCAGGCAGCGCCAGCAGGTAGTTGGCCAGGTTGGGCATCTCCAGCGGATACAGGCGCGCACCATCGGCCACCGGAACAATCATGGCCGCTGGATGACCATGGCGGCTGACCAGCGTGGGGCGGCCATTTTCTGCAGCGGCCACCAGCGCAGAGAAGCTGGCTTTGGCTTCACGGATTTGTAGGGTTTCCATGATGAACCTCCTTGTGACTACATGAGGTCATTTTAAGCCGCATCAGAGCTGAAGTGCTCAAAAATGACGCATGCTGGGCTTGGAAAGGTGATCTTCCAAAGAAGTCAGCCTTCTTGGGCCGCAGATGCTGGCCGCCCCCACAGTGACAAAGCTGCCTTCAAGAGTTTTTCTCCACGGCAAACGATTTGCTCCTCCTCCCATATAGTCATTGAGGGATTGAGAAAATACGCGTTCAACAGCAGCAAACTGCCACGAAAACCACTGCGCTTTCCTTCGACAGTCACCCCATTTCTTTCGTGATCCAGAAAGGGGCCGTTGCTGACCGAACTGTTCAAGGGCTGTGTCAGCAAGGTCAAGTTGCCAAAGGTATGCACAAGTCGGTTACGCCGGATACGAAGATCATCATTGGCACCTTCCAAAGGATAGTGCCCGCTGCCATCCCATGACTGCGGCATCACATGCTCCACCGTCAGCGTCTCTGGTACAGGCGCCCAACTAGCCTCCTGCTTGGGCGTACGAGAAGCCAATTCCAGGGCGCGGAGAAGAGAACCCACCTTTGCTGGTCGAAGCTCCTTGTAAACCGGTCGATCCATCCAAGCATCCGAGAACTCTTGATCCGTCGGCCAAGCTTGACTATGCCCACCCATCCTCAAAAGATTCGCACGCAGCACCTGCGCCGGATCGTCAGCCTCTGCAATTTCCGAGAGGAGCTTCAAGAAAATCTTGTTGTAATTTTTGGTGGTGTAGCCACAAACCGCGCGCCGAGTCACATAAGAAGCAAGATCCCCAAGTGCCTGCTGAAGGCGCGGATCGTTATCGTTAAGGCGCTCCCGCAAAGCAAGGTAGAGCGGTGCGAGTGTGCTGACATCCAGCGTCTTGACCAGCCGTGCGAACTCTGCAATGAAACCATTGCCCTCAGGAGAAATGAGCTGCCTGAAAAAGACACTGGTTCGAACGATGCGGGCAAGCTCTGCATCGATGTCACGTTGTTCCCCCTGCCACCATTCCTTGAACGACTGAAACACATGGCTCACCATCGTTTCCTGCCGCCGCCGAAGAACGGTGTAATGAAAAAAGAACAAATCGATGCGAGGAGACGTAATGCGACCCTGCCGCTCTTTCTCCCGCCAGTAGCGGTTCGCAGTAACGATGTTGTTTTGATCCCGACATTCATCAAAACCCTGCCAGTGATTGGCATACAGCGCCTCCACTGATTGTCCTCGCCGTGCAGCTTCCAGGAAAACAAAATTCCTAACCAAATCAGACGCCAGTAACGGCTCGCCACGGGCATTCAACGTTTCGAAAATCACCTGAGGATCGTCCTCAGTTTCCAACGTCAACGTCATGATCTGCACCAGCTCCTGGAGCGCCATGAAGAACATCTCGGCACGCGCAGGCTGAAGTGGTAGATGAGCCTGTAGTGGAGTCAGGATATTTTCGTTACGAATCGAGTGCACCAGCGCATCCGCCCAAGTGCGCTCCGACTCCGCCGCCACAGGATCTTCCAAAGAAACACCGCGCAAATACGCAAGGCATGCATGGTGAAGATACAAATAGGCTTGAACCATCAGAGGCCGCTCGACACGCTGTTTGCCATTTTTCCCTGCTCGAGCGGGGTACGCTGCAAGAACCGAAGCGCAATCGGCGGCTTGATCCAGAAACGCAATCTCTGCGCGGCCCGCCTTGGTGGGCCAGACCTTATGGTGGTCTTCAACGACTGTGTATGGCCCTGGGTTACGAACTACGCCGTCCAGCATGTGCGCAACGGGAGAACTGTCCAACATCTTTGCCGCGTGTCGGAATGCAAGCATCAGCAAGTGCAGCGTGGTTGTTCGCTGTTGCCCATCGATGACTTCATACGCCGTAACGCGCCCGAAGGAGCTGTGCATCGGCGTCAGAACCAATGATCCGAGAAAGTGCTTTTGCAGAGGTTTGAGTGATTGCACCCCCACCTGCTGGGCCATTTCAGTGCGCTCAATCAGCCGAAGAGCCCGATCTTCCAGATCAGCCCATAGTGGCACGACTTGCTTCTCAAGCGTCCACACGTACCCGCGCTGAAAGACAGGAATCAGGTATTGGGCTGGAGCATTAAAAAGACTGGTGACAGACGTCTTGCCTGGCTGCATTCAAATCTCCCTCTCACGATTTATATGTCGCCCGAACTTTCCTCGGACAAACAAGTTTAAGCGCAGCAATCCAATCCCCGATCACCATGGCCAACGACGCGACGACCTCACCACCCTACCCCTGGCACCCCCACAACCCATCCGGCCGCGCGCGCCACAGCACCGGCCCAATGCGCCAGCACAGCAGCCCGAACGCCCCCACCCAGCACAGCCCGGCCAGGCCCAGCAGGGCTGAAGCCGCATCCGGCACAAAGGCCACACCGGCACGCAGCAAGGCCCCAGCCACGATGAGCACCGCACCCCGCGCCACCCAGGGCCGTTCGTCCGACGGGTGGCCGCAGTGCGCGCGCCCGGCGATGCAGATCACGGCGTAGATCGACAGCCCGATGGCGCCCACGGTGAGCAGGTGGCGCCCGGCGCTGGCGCCCGGCCCGCCCGCGAGCAGGGCCGTGCCGATGAGGGAGTAGCCCAGCGCCATGCAGGCATACACGGCGTAGAGCATGAGCGGCAGGCGGCGCAGCAGCGGGCGGCCCACGTGCCAGTCGCCCATCAGGTTGCACAGCGCGGCGGTGGCGGCGCAGGCCAGCCAGCCGCTGGTTCGGCCGCCCGATTGCACGAACTCGGCCAGCGTGAACAAGGCGATGCACAGAATGGCCAGGTTGCGCCGGGGCGGGCGGGCCAGGTAGGGCTCGCGATCACCACCCACTGCGTCGATGGCGTTGTTGACGATGCGCATGGAGATGCGGCTCAGGGCCACGATGATGAGCACCATCACCAGGCCCAGCAGGGCCAGCAGCCAGCGCATGGAGTACTGGCCGCGCAGCGCGTCGGCATAGAAGCCGCCCACCAGCAGGAACAAGCCCGCCAGCGCCCAGCCAAAGGCGCGGTGGCGCCGCCCGGCCACGGTGCGCAGCGCGGGCCATAGCAGCGCCAGCAGGCCGCCGAGCAGCCCCAGGTGCGCCAGGCCAGCCAGCACCAGCGCGGGGCTGCCCGCCACGCCCGAAAGCCAGAAGCCCGCGCGCCCCAGCAGCCACAGCAGCACCAACTGGCGCGCGGTGCGCGGGCTGGCGCTGGCGGTATTGGTGAACTCGGGCACGGCGGTGAGCACGAAGCCCGCCACCGCCGCCAGGCCAAAGCCCAGCAGCAGCTCGTGCGCGTGCCACACCAGCGCGCCGCCCGCCACGGGCGGCGGCGGCAGGCCCAAGGCCAGCACGGCGCTCCACAGCGCGATGAGCAGCACGGCCGAGCCCATGGTGAGCAGGAAGAAGGGGCGCATGGCGCACATCCACACCGGGTGCGCGGGCGAGAGCAGGCCGGGCGGGGTCATCACGGGGGCGGTCATCCGCACCGCATCCTCCGCGCGGTGGGGGTGGCGTCGCCTTCGTGCGGCAGCGGCTGCAGGGGCAGCACGCGCGCCTCGGGCGGCGGCAGGGTGTCCGCGAATTCATCGGCGCCGCAGGCGCCCTCGTCCACCAGCGCATCCAACCCGAAGGCCGCGCGCACGGCGGGCACGCGCAGCAGCTCGGCGGTGTCGTGGTAGACCATGGCGTCGGTGCGCGCCAGGGCGGGGGCTTGCGGGCTGTGCTGGTGCACGATGCGGCCCGGGCCAGCGGCCATGACGAGCACGGTGTCGGCCAGGCGCACGGCCTCCATGAGGTCGTGCGTGATCATCAGCACGGCCGTGCCCTGCTCGCGCTGGTGGCGCAGCAGCAGGCGGTGCAGTTGCGCCTTGAGGCCGATGTCGAGCGCGGCAAAGGGTTCGTCCATCAGCAGCAAATCGGGTTCGAGCACCAGCGCGCGCGCCAGCGCGGCGCGGCTTTGCATGCCGCCCGAAAGCTGGTGCGGGTAGGCGGCCAGGGCTTCAGAGTCCAGCCCAAGCACGGCGCCCAGTGCGTGGGCGCGTTCACGCGCGGCGGCACGCGCCATGCCCTGCGCGCGCAGGCCCAGGGCGATGTTGTCGGCGGTGGTCTGCCAGGGCAGCAGGCGTGGCTGCTGGAACATCAGCGCGGGGTTGGCAAAGGCGTTGTCCAGACGGCCCTCCTGCACATCGAGCAGGCCCGCGCACAGGTGCAGCAGCGTGGTTTTGCCGCAGCCCGAGGGGCCGACCAGCGCCAGCACGCGGCCGGGCGAAAGCGCCAGGCCCACGCCGCCGAGCACCTCGGTGAGCGCGTAGCTGTGGCGCACGTCTTGAAGCAGCAAACTCATCGCGGCGCCTCCCGCCAGCGTTCGACTTCGCGCTTGAGCGGTTCCAAAAATCCGTATTCGACGACCAGCAGGCAGCCCACCACGGCGCTGATCCAGCCCAGCGTGGTGGCTGTGTCCAGTTGCGAGCGGCTGGCCGCCAGCGCGGCGCCCACGCCATCGGTGCTGGCGAGCAGCTCGGCCATCACGGCGACCTTCCAGGCGCTGCCCAGCGCCGTGACCCAGGCCGGGAACAGGTACGACAGCACATGCGGCCCGTACACCTCGCGCAGCGCCATGCCCAGCGGCAGACGGTAGGCGCGCGCCATGTCGCGCAGTTGCAAATCGAGCGTGCGCGTGCCCTGCAGCGCGCTGGCAAACACCACGGGGAAACAGGCAATGAATACGGTGAACACCGGCGTGCCGTCGCTCATGCCGAACCACAGCATGGCCAGCACCAGCCAGGCGATGGGCGGCGTGCCCAGCAGCACCGTGACCAGTGGGCGCGACAGCACCGAGGCGGTGACCGACAAGCCCGCCAGCAGCCCCAGCACGCTGCCCACGCCCAGCGCCAGCGCCAGCCCCATGAAGGCGCGCCGCGCCGTGGCCCACAGCGCGGGCCCGGCGGCACCCTGTTGCACCTGCGCCCCCAACGCGGCAAAGGCGGTGAGCGGGTCGGGCAGGATGAGCGGGTCGTACAGCGCGGCCACGGCCTCCCAGGTGGCCAGCAGCAGCAACAGGCTGGCACCGGCGCCCCAGCCGCTCCACAGGTAGGCGGGCAGGCCCGAGAACACGCGCCAGAGCGCACGCAGCATCAGCGAGGCCCCATGCCGCCGGGGGCTGCGCCCAGGTTGTTGAGGGGTGCAGGGGCTGTGGCCTGGTCCGCCGCGCCGCCCTCGGGCACATAGACCATGGAGCCGTCCTTCATGCGGTAGGCCACGCCGGCTTTCTCGCCGTCGCCCTCGCCGATCTCGCCGCTGGCCTTGTATTTTTCGATCTTCTCGCCGCGCTTCTGGATCACTTCCATGGTGGGCTTGCCCGCGTCGGTGATGACGGTGACGTCCTGCTTGGAGAAAGGGCTGAGCAGCGGGTTTTGGGCCACGGTGATGAGCAGCGCCGCGATCACGACGAGGAACACGTCAATCAGGTTGACGACGGAAAGGATGGGGTCGTCGGCTTCGGTTTCGTCGAGGAATTTCATGCCTCGGCCCCTGCTTCGGCCAGGTGGCCTGCGGCCGGGGTGCGCACGCCCTGGCGCTGCAGCCACACCAGTTCCTCGGCCAGCCAGCGCCGCTGCACCGACACCACCCAGAAGGTGATGGCGGCGGCAATGAGCGACAGGATCACCGCCGCAAAGGCCACTGCCAAGTTGTCCGACACCTGGCCCAGGTTGCCGTCCGACAAGCCCTTGAGCGCCGGGCCCATGGGGATCATGGTGGCGATCAGCCCCAGCATGGGCGCCACGCGCGTGGCAATGCGCGGCAGCTCCAGCAACTGGTGCGCCTTCACGTCCAGCTCGTCGGCGCTGGCGCCGGGCTGGGCCTGCGCCCAGGCCAGCAGGTGGTGGCCGCGCGTGGGCTGGCCGCCCTGCCCCTGGCGGCGCTGCCACCACTGCATGGCAAACATGCCCAGCAAAAAGAAGGCATAGACGAACAGCACGGTGATGACCACCAGGGTGGGGAACAAAAAGACCTGGCTGGCCTGGTACATCAGGGATTCAAGCAAATGGCTCATGCGAAAAAACTCCGTGAAATCGTGATTTGGGAAAGTGGATCAACGCGCGGCGGGCTGGGCCAGCGCCAGCAGGTGCGCGTACTGCTCGGGCGGCAGGGTCTGGCGCACCTGGGCGATGCAGCGCAGGTGGATTTCCGCCGCCTCGCGCTTGAGCTGGGCCAGGCGGTCGAGCTGGGGCGCCAGGTCTTGCGCGCTGCGGCCTTCGAGCGCGGCGCGGGCGATCTCCTGCTCCAGTTGCTGGGCCTGCTGCAGGCGCGGGCGCAGCGCGGGGCGCACCTGCTCGTCGGCATGGCGCGACAAGGCCTGCCGGTGCTCGGCCGATGCGTCCAGTTGGGCCACGAACGGCATCAGGTGCGGCAGGTGGGCGGGCAGCAGCAGCGAGTATTCGGGCATGGCGGGCGCGGCAGGCGCCAGGGCGAGCGCGCGCTGGCGCAGTTGCTGGTACTGGGCGGCGTCCAGCGTGGCGCGGATGCGCTGGGTGGCGTCGATCTGCGCCTGCGCGGCCTCGCGCTTGAGCTGCTGCAGGCGATCCAGCCGCGCGGCCAACTGCTGCACGCTGGCGCCTGCGAGCGCGGCCTGGGCGATGTCCTGCTCGGTGGCGCGGGCCTGCTCCAGCCGGGGCTGCAACTGGTCGCGCACCTCGAAGGCCAGGGCCGCCAGGGTGCCGCGCTGCACCTCGTTCAGGGCCAGCGCCGTGGTCTGGCCCTTGAGCGCCCAGGCCAGGTGCGGCAGGTGCGCGGCGTGCACCAGCGAATACTGCGCCAGCGCAGGCTGCGTGGCCTGGGCCGCCTGGGCGGAGTAGCCCGGCTGGCCCGAAGCGGGGGTCTGGTGCGCGGCGGCCTGCGGCGGCGCGCCGGCGCAGCCTGCCAGCGCGAGCGCCAGGCCCGCACAGGCCAGTGCAACGGTCAGGTGACGAAGAGGGAATGAACTTGCTTGCGGTGCCATGGGAAACCTTGTGTGTGGGTGAATACGCTTACCACTTGCCTTCCAGCGCCAGCAGCCAGGTGCGCTGGCCATGGTCGCTGGTGGTCAGCGCCCAGGGCTGGCCGCCCTGGGCGGACGAAGCCGTGCGCCAGGTGCTGGTGCCCAGCAGGTTCTGCACCGACAGGCGCAGGTTGAGCGCGGGCGTGAGGCGGCGCACGAAGTGTGCATCCAGCAGGTTACGCGATTGCGTGGTGGCCTGCACCTCGCCGGGCACCTGGGTGCGCACGGCGGCCTGGTGCTGCCACTGAAAGCCCCAGGTGGATTGCCACGCAGGCAGGCTGCCCTCGTAGCCCAGCGTGAACTGGTAGCGCGGCAGCTCGCGCGGGGCGCGCTTCATGCCCAGCACCGAGTCTTGCACCTCGCCACGCGGCAGCGTGAACTGCGCGCGCACGCTGCCCTGGCGCCCGATCAAGCCCTGCAGCCAGGGCGCCTCGCCCGTGAGCTTGGCCGACAGCTCCAGCCCCCAGTGGCGCGCGTCGCCTTCGTTGAAGGGGCGCTCGACCCAGCGCCCGGCCTCCCACAGCGTGCGGCGTTCGATGAAGTCCTGCGTGCGGCGCAGGTAGGTGTTGATGCCCCACACGCCGCCGGGCACATGGCGCTCCAGCCCGGCCTCCAGGTTGGCCACGCGTTCGGGCCGCAGCCAGGGGTTGCCGCCCCGGTCGGGCTCCAGCGGGGTGTTGGCCAGCGTGCTGCGCGAGGCCACGCGCGTGAGTTCGTCGAGCTTGGGGAAGCGGATGGCGCCCGACAGCGAGCTGCGCGCCACCCAGCCGGGCGCGGCCTCCCAGCGCAGGGCCAGCGACGGATCGACCGCGCCGTGGCTGCTGTCGCGCTCCTGCGCCTGGATGGCCATGCGCTCGCCGCGCAGGCCGCTGGTGAGCGTGAGCGTCTCGGCCAGTTGCCATTCGTCCTGCAGCCACAGCGTGCCCTGGCGCGCGCGGCCTGCAAAGCGGGTATCGCTGGCGTAGGCACCGCTCAGGGCCTGCCAGTCGTCGCGGCGGTGGCTGGCGGCGTCCAGGCCCACGGACAGCAGGTGCTCGCCGCCCACGGGCCGGTCGTAGCGCAGCGATGCGCTGTGTTCGCGGTCTTCGCGGCGCTCGGCCTCTTGCCATGCAACGCCCGTGCCCAGTCGATTGCGATCGGCGTTGCGCTGGCCTTGCATGGCGGCGGCGCGGCCCGTCCACTTGCCGCCCCCAGCGCGCCATTCGGCCTCGCCACGCAGGCGGACAATGCGGGTGCTGTTGTCTTCGCTGTCGTGGCGCTGCGTTCCGTCCGAGCGCACGGTGTGCGTGCTGCGGTCGCCCTCGTTGTAGTACAGGCTGGGCCACAGCGTGAGTTGGCCCGTGGCACCGCGCCAGGCCAGGCGCGGCGAGAGGATGAATTCGTTGATGCCGTAGCGGCCCTGCTCCACGTCCTGCACCACGTTCTGATGCTGTGCGCCGCCCGCCAGCGTGCGCGTGCTGCTTTGGTCCACCGGCATGGCGTGGCGGTTGAGCGTGAGCGGCAGCAGCCAGCCAAAGCCCCCTTCACCCCCGCCGTGGCTGGCGGTGAACTGGCCGTTGGCCAGGCTGCCACGCTGGCCCACGGCCAGCTTGACGCTGGTGGCCGCGCGCGCCACCGGGCGGCGCATGACGAGGTTGACGGTGACGGGCGCGGCGCCGCCAAACTCGGCCGAGCCGCCGCGCAATATCTCCACCCGCTCCAGCTCGCCCGAGGGCATGCGGCCCACCTCGGTGAGGGCAAAGCGCGCATTGGCCGTGGGCCGCTCGCCGTTGACGAGGAACTGCACCCCGTCGCGCGACATGCCCCGGGCGCGTGCATTCATGCCGCCATCGGCGCCGTGCTCGCCCGCGTCGATGCCGGGCAGCTTGCGGATCAGCTCGCCCACGGTGAGGCCACCCAGGGCTTCGATCTCCTGGCGGTCGATGATGGTCTTTTGCGTGGCGGCGTTGCGCTGGTCTTCCAGTGCGCTGCTGGCCGAGCGCACGGTGACTTCACCCAACTGACGCTCCGGCGTGGGCGCCGGTGCGGGCTGCTGCGCCAGCACGGGGGCAGCACAGGCCGCGCACACAGCGGCGGCCAGCAGGCGGGCATGGGCAGGTTTGAATTCAGACATTTGCTACCATTTTTATAGCTACTTGCGCTTACCCATCAAGCGCCAAAGGCCAATTTTGCTTGAAACGAGTAACGCCGCTGCCACCAGCCGCCGCCCAGCATGACGGCGCCCAGCACCAGCGCCACCCACAGCGCCTGCCAGGTGTGGGCGGCAGGCGCGGGGGGCTGCTCGGCCACCTGCTCCAGCCGCATGCCGCTGATGGGCGGCGGGGGTGGGGGCGGCGCTGCGGGGGCGGCTTCGGCCGGGGGCGGGGGTTCGACGGCGCTCTGCGCTGCGGCGGCGGCATCGGTGGGCAGGCGGCCCAGGTTCAGGCCAAAGCCTGCCGTGCCCTGGCCTGCGCCCACAAAGCGCTCGAAGGCCGCGTTGTCGGTGCGCATGTCGAAGCGCTGGGCCAGGTCGCGCCAGCGGTCTTTCAGCTCGGCCACGGTTTGGGCGTCGGCCTGCCAGTAGCCCTGGCGCGCGGCTTCGAGCATGCGCTCTATGTTCTGCGCCAGCGCGTGCGGGTTGTGCGCCTCGAACCATTGCTTCAGGCCCAGCTGGTGCTTGTCGCGCACATAGACGTCCACCATCTCCTGCCACTGGTCGTCGCGCACGATCTCGCGCGCCACGGCCGTCCAGCCCCAGAAGTTGTTGGTGGCGTCCAGCACCTGCAGCGTGCCGGCGTAGCCCTCGTCCATCAGCCCTTTGATGTAGCCGGGGTGGAACTGCCGCGTGGCCAGCTCCTTGGCCAAAAACTGCGCCGCGCCTTCCACGCGCCCGCTGCCCCCATTCCCGGTTGCGCGCAGGTTGCTGATGTAGAGCTGCGGCGCCTTGCCGTCGAGGTGGCGCACGGCCAGGCCGATGCCGCCCAGGTACTGGAACGGGTCGTCGGTGGTGAGCATGCCGTAGGTGTTGGACGTGCGCGAAAGCACCGCGCCCTCGGTGCCGCGCAGGTGCTCGGCATACAGGTTGAGGGGTTGGCCGTCCTGGCCCTTGAGGCCGCCGCCCTGCAGGCTGCCCCAGGTGGATTCATCGGCGCCGTAGGCGAACTGCATGCGCGAGAGGTAGAGCTGCGCGAGCTTGCGGTCGCCCTCGGCCTTGCCCTTCCAGGTGTCGGTGGCGAGCGTAGCGTCGTCCAGGCCGGTGCCGTACTTGCCCGATTCGGACGAGTAGATGCGTGTTTCCGCTGCCGCCTGCGCGGCCTTCTCGGGCAGGCCCTGGGCGCGCAGGCGCGCGGCGATGGCGCGGGTGTGGGCCGCCACGGGGTTGGCCTCGTCACCATCGCCCGTGGCGCGGGCGGCCAGCTGCGCGGCCTGGGCGAGGATCTTCATGGTGTTGGGGAAGTGGTCGCGGTACAGGCCGGTGGCCGACAGCACCACGTCCACGCGCTCGCGGCCCAGTGCCTTGCGCGGCACCAGCTTCACGCCGGTGACGCGGCCGCCCTCGTCCCACACCGGCTCGGTGCCCAGCAGCCACAGCGCCTGCGCTTCGAGCAAACCCTGGTGGCGCATGGTCTCCACCGACCACAGCGACACGGCGAGCTTTTTGGGCTGCTTCCCGGTGAGGCGCCGGTGCTCGGCGATGAGCTGCTCGGCCGCCTCCTTGCCCGCCGCCCAGGCCTGCTGGGTGGGCACGCGCGAGGGGTCGAAGCCGTAGAGGTTGCGGCCCGTGGGGTAGGCGTCGGGGTTCTTGATGGGGTCGCCGCCGTAGGAGGTGGGCAGGTGGCGGCCCGCCAGCACGGTGAGCAGCGCGGGCAGCTCGTTGTCGGCACCGATGGCGGCATGCCAGGCGCGGGCCTTGTCGAGCTGTTCGCGCAGCGGCGCGGGCAATGCCTGGGTGCTCTCGCCCTGCGCCACATGGCGTTGCAGCAGTTGGTAGGGCGCGGTGCCGGGCAGTTGGTCGTAATCAGCCAGCAGGGCTTCGTCGGCATCGGCGGCGGGCTTGCCCGCGTGCCGCCAGGCGGCCTCCCAGAACGGGCGTCCCAGCATCAGCAGCACGGTGGCCAGGCGGTGCTG
>Ga0116193_1001727_pt1 | contig 17558 bp, 19 predicted proteins | sample AD_UKC115_MetaG_FD_89892 | JGI IMG/M metagenome (GOLD analysis project Ga0116193, IMG submission 89892) | Active sludge microbial communities of municipal wastewater-treating anaerobic digesters from Hong Kong - AD_UKC115_MetaG | ecosystem: Engineered > Bioreactor > Anaerobic > Digestate... | reverse complement strand
TATACTTTAAATATGAAGGATTAAATCCGACAGGTTCATTTAAAGACAGAGGAATGACGATGGCCGTTTCAAAAGCCGTAGAAGAAGGAAGCAAAGCGGTTATCTGCGCTTCAACCGGAAATACATCGGCATCGGCAGCCGCTTATGCAGCGAGAGCCGGCATAAAGTGCGTTGTTTTAATACCGGAAGGCAAAATAGCCCTCGGAAAACTTTCACAGGCCGTAATGCACGGTGCAACAGTTCTTGCAATAGACGGCAACTTTGACGCAGCTCTTGAACTTGTTAAAGATTTAAGCAAAAATTATCCTCTTACTCTTGTAAACTCCGTCAATCCTTACAGAATTGAAGGACAAAAAACAGGCTCTTTTGAAATATGCGAAGCTTTAAATCAGGCGCCCGATTATCAATTTATGCCTGTGGGAAACGCCGGAAATATAACGGCATACTGGAAAGGATATAAAGAATACAATTCTTTGTTCCCATCAAAATATAAACTTCCGAAAATCATGGGTTTTCAGGCAGAAGGTTCTGCTCCGATAGTAAAAGGGTATCCTATCGAAAAGCCTGAAACGCTTGCAACTGCGATAAGGATAGGCAATCCGGCTTCTTGGAAAACTGCCGTGGAAGCGAGAGACGAATCAAAAGGCGTAATCGATATGGTCAGCGATGACGAAATAATTGAAGCTTATAAAATGATAGCGGCTCATGAAGGCGTTTTCGCAGAGCCTGCTTCGGCGTCTTCATTTGCAGGTCTTTTAAAATATACAAGAAACGGATATTTCAAAAATCAGCAAAATCTTAAAGCCGTATGTATTTTGACCGGTCACGGACTTAAAGATCCTGACAGAGCAGTCGTGTGTTCAAAAAAACCGACTCAGGTAAAAGCTAATATGCAGGATATAATCAAAGCAATAGGATTTTAGGAGCTATATTATGACTGAAGAATTAAAAAAACAGGAAATAAAAATTGAAATAGACGATCAGACTGCCAACGGAGCTTATTCTAATTCGGCTCTTATAACGCATTCTGAAACTGAATTTATAATCGATTTTATTTTTGTGCAGCCTCAAAATGCAAAAGCAAAAGTAAGAAGCAGAGTTGTTTTATCTCCTCTTCACGCAAAAAAATTATCTGAAGCGCTTAAAGAAAATATTGCAAAACATGAAATTAAATTCGGACAAATAAAAAGCCAGAACACTTCTCACGGAAAATCCGAATTCTATAATTAGCGGGTTGAAATGAAAATAGAATTAATATGCACTGGCAGCGAATTATTAACGGGCAAATTAAATACGAATTCATCGTATATAGGCCAAAAGCTTTTCTTTATAGGCCTTGACCTGTCTCTTATAACTGCGGTTTCAGACAGAAAAAATGAACTGCGTGAAATCTTAAATCTTGCCAAAGAAAGAAGTTCGGTAATAATCGTTACCGGCGGACTCGGCCCTACTTTTGACGATTTGACAGTGGAAACGACATCCGAAGTTTTAAAACTCGATTTATATAAAGATGATAATGTTTGGAAATCAATACTCGGCTATTTTAATAAACGCGGAATAGTGCCGTCGCAAAATAACGAAAGACAGTCATACATAATAAAAACTGCAAAAGTTCTTGAAAACAGATTTGGAACGGCCCCGGGGCAAATGGTCCATTTTGAACATGTTAATAAAGAAGGCAAAAAAACAAGGAAAACGATATTTCTTCTGCCCGGTCCGCCCAGAGAAATGCAGCCGATGTTTGAAGAAAACATTCTTCCTTTTCTCAAAAGCTACCAGACCGTAATGAAAAAAGCTCTTATAATGCACATATGCGGAATGCCAGAATCTTTGGTAGACCAACAGATAAAACCTGTTTTGAAAATCTATGAAAGCAATAAGGACGTTGAGTTTGCAATACTAGCCCACCAGTATATTATTACGCTCAAAGCGTTCGTAAAAGGTGAAGATGAAATGCTTATAGACGAAACTCTGACAAATATAAAAAATGAATTTGAAAATATTCTTGGTGAAAATATTTTCGGATACGACGGGGATACTCTTGAAAGTATTATTCAAAAACTATTGTCCGAAAATAAAAAAACATTTTCCGCAGCCGAATCATGCACGGGAGGCCTTATATCAAGCAAATTGATATCGGTTCCAAACAGTTCTATCTGCGTTAAAGAAAGCGTGGTCGCTTATGCAAACGAAGCAAAAATAAACATTCTCGGAGTTAAAAAGGAAACTCTTGACAATTTCGGAGCCGTAAGCGAAGAAACCGCAGGTGAAATGCTTGACGGCATATTAAAAATTTCAAATTCGGACTGCGCATTGTCGGTTACAGGCATCGCAGGACCTTCAGGTGCAACGGAAAATAAACCTGTAGGTCTTGTTTATATAGGCGTTTCCTGCTGCGGCAACCGCGAAATTACAAAACATTTATTTTCCGGCACAAGAAATGACGTAAGAGAAAGAGCATCTAACGCAGCGCTTGATTTATTGCGCAGGAAACTACTGAATTTAAAAAATAAACAAAAAAAAGGCAAATAATGGGCAGATTTTTAGGAATAGACTACGGTAAAAAAAGAATAGGTGTATCGATATCGGATATTATGGGTATAGTCGCGCAGCCTTTTACCGTTATTGAAAGCAAAGGCATAAAAAAAGATGCCATTGAACTTATAAAAATATCAAAAGAAAATTCAGTTTCATGCATAGTTTTGGGAGTTCCGATAAGGCTTGATACGAGCGAAGGCGAAATGGCAGTTCTTACAAAAGAACTTGCCGAAGAATTAAAAACTCTTACTTCCGAAATAAAAATAGACGTTATAGATGAAAGACTTACGACGGCACAAGCTGAAAGGATGCTCACAGAAGAAGCCAATATGTCCAGAGAAAAAAGGAAAAACGTAAGGGATAAAATAGCGGCAACTTTTATTTTACAGACTTATCTCGATATGAAAGCCGGATGTTAATTTTATGGAATATATTCTTGACGGATATAATATCATAAAGAATGACAGATTTTCAGATTTGTTCAACGCTGTCTCTCTTGAGAAATCCAGAGACAAATTATTGAACTTTATTTATTCGTGTCAGCCTCAAGGCAACAACGAAGTTACGGTAGTTTTTGACTGCAGAAGCAAAAATCCGTTTGATTTCGACGGATTCAGTTCTCAAACAATAATAGGGATGAAGATAATTTTCAGCGACGGGCAATTACGGGCTGATGACGTTATAGTGGATTTGATTGAAAAATCAAAAAATGCGTATGCGACTACAGTCGTGACAAATGATAAAGGCATTAAAAGAAGATTAGGCGGAAGCGGCGCAAAAATACAATCTGTGGATGAATTCGTTTTGAAAGGCATAAAAAATTCACAGAACAAAAATAAAGATAAAAACAAAACCGCAGATAAGAATATGACTGAACAAATTAACAGCGAGTTTATTGAAAAATGGTTAAACAAAAAATAGTTATTTTTTCAACAATATGTGTTTTATTTTTAAATTTAGCGGCATGCTCTCAAAAAAGCTCTAAAATTGAAGTTTTTTTTGAAAAAGGAAGTTCGCCAAGAACAATCGCTTTAAAACTCAAAAATTCAGGACTTATATTGTCGGCAAACATGTTTATGGCGGTAATCAAATTATCCGGCGATGAAAAACATCTTAAGGCCGGGAGATATGAATTTGATTCAGATGACAATATGTTAACAATTCTCTCAAAAATAAAAAGCGGCAAAAATTTGAATATAAAGATAACCATACCGGAAGGCTTTGACATAAAAAAAATAGGTTTGCTTCTTGAAGAAAAAGGAATCTGCAAAAGCAGTGTTTTTGAAACAGCCGCAAAAGATAAAAATATGGAAGGATTTCTTCTGCCCGAAACGTATTTTATTGACCCAAAATCTTCTGCTGACGAAATCATTAAAACGATGAACGACGAATTCAATAAATTCTGGTCAAAAGATTTTGAAAAACGGGCCGGAGAACTTAACATGACAAAACGGGATATTATAATACTGTCTTCAATCGTAGAAAAAGAGGCTGTATCTTCAAAAGAAAGGCCTGTAATAGCCGGAATATTTTACAACAGACTCTCAAAAAAAATGAGACTTGAATCGTGTTCCACAGTTTTATACGCAATGGGAATAAACAAAGAGAGACTTTCGTTTGAAGATTTAAGATTTAATTCTCCTTATAACACATACAAACATGCCGGTTTACCTCCGGGACCGATATGCAATCCCGGAAAAGAAACCGTTAAAGCAGTTCTGTTTCCGAAAGAAACGCCGTATCTATATTTTGTTTCAAAAGGCGACGGGACACATATGTTTGCAACAACTTTAAATGAGCATGTAAGTCAAAAAAAAGATACAAAAAAAATGATAAAGAAGGCGAAAAATGAAAAAAAGAAAAATCTATCTTGATAACAGCGCAACAACATATACAAGGTCTGAAGTTGTGAATGCAATGCTTCCTTATTTTTCCGATATTTACGGAAACGCTTCGTCCGTACATCAATTCGGACAGGATGCAAAAAACGCCCTTTCTCAGGCAAGAATAACTTTTGCAAACTTGTTAAACGCCAAAGATCCGGAGGAAATAATTTTCACAAGCTGCGGAACAGAATCCGACAATATGGCTATAACCGGAGTTTTAAATGCCGTCGAAGGAAAACACGTAATAACCAGCGCATTGGAACACCATGCCGTTCTGCATACATGCCAGCATCTTGAAAAATGCGGTTATAAAGTAGACTACATACCCGTAGACGCTTCAGGCAGAATAAAACTCGATGTTTTAAAAGAAAAAATAACAGACGAAACGGCGGTAGTAAGCATAATGCATGCAAATAATGAAATCGGCATAATTGAACCTGTTGAGGAAATCGCATCTATCATAAAAGAGACCAATAAAAACAGAAAAAATCAGATTTTTTTTCATACGGATGCGGTGCAGACTGCAGGTAAAATAAAATTAGACGTCCAAAAATTAGGAGTGGATCTTTTATCTGTCTCCGCCCACAAATTTTACGGGCCTAAAGGAACAGGAGCCTTATACGTAAAAAAAGGCACAAAAATCGAACCGATTTTATACGGCGGTCATCATGAAAACGGTTTGAAACCGGGAACTGAAAATATTGCCGGAATAATAGGAATGACCAAGGCTCTTGAACTTGCAAATAATGAACTTGAAACAGAAAATGAAAAATATATGATATTGAGAAAAAGGCTGGCAGACGGTATTTTAAAATCAATACCTAAATCAGTCATCAATACGGATTTCATAAATTCTGTGGCAAATGTACTAAATGTAAGCTTTGATTCTATAGAAGGAGAAACGCTTCTTCTTATGCTTGATATGGAAGGTATCGCAGTTTCTACAGGCTCGGCATGCGCTTCAGGTTCAACCGAACCGTCACATGTCCTTCAGGCGATAGGCGTTGATCCAGTTACCGCCCAGGGAACTGTAAGATTTTCCCTCGGCAAACAAAATACTCAGGAAGATATCGATTATGTGCTTGATGTGCTTCCTAAACTTGTTGAAAAAGTAAGAAAAATGTCTCCTGTGTGGAACTGCAGGTAAAGATTTCGGGGCTATATTTTCCAAAACAGCGGACATTCAGTCTGAATATAGGCAAAAATGATATAATTATTTCAGACAAACACATATTATTAACCGGAGCGATTATGATGAAATATTTAAAATTCAGATATACGTCAACAATTATAGCAATAGCCATTCTTACCTTAAATCCGACTGCAATAAAAATATATTCAGGATACAGAGAAAAATGCAGCATAATGTCAAAAATAGCCGAAATCAAACAAGAAAATGAAAAGTATAAAAAAAGACTTTACTATCTTGAGAATGTTCCGTCACATATAGAAAGAATGGTCAAGTCCGAATTAGGCGTTATAGCCGAGGGCGAAATAGAATACAGATTTGTAAAATAATAACTTATCCAAAGGACGGCTTGTTTAAATGAAATCAAAGATTTTATCCGTTTTTATATGTCTGTTTATTTTATTTGCGCAAAATATTTTTGCAAGAGAACAAAAAAAACTTAAAGTGGCAGTGACAACTTCTCATTTATCCACGCTCATGCATGAGATATGCGGCGATAAAATTGACGTAATAACGATACTAGAACCGACTGTATGTCCGAGTCACAACGATATAGACGCAAAAAAAATGAAAGAAATTTCAACAAGCAACATTCTTCTGTACCACAGCTGGCAGCCGTGGGCAAAGGATTTAAAATATAAAATAGCAAGTCTTGAAATATTGTATAAGGAGTTTAAAACCGAAGGCAATTTAATGATCCCCTATATAAACGTCAGAGCCGCCGAAGAATTAAAAGATATTTTCGTCATAATTGATTCTGATAATAAAAAATTTTATGAAGATAACTTCATAAAATATGTTTTTAAGGTCAACCAGCTTTCCGATGAAATCATGAGAAACCACACTTCTTCCCGCAACGTAAAAATCGTATGCAATGTTATGATCTCTGATTTTATGAAATGGCTGGGATTTGACGTTGTTGCGGAATATCCGGCTTCCGATAAAATTTCACCGTCTCAAATGGCAGAACTTATAAAAAAAATTAAAAAACTTAAAGTAAATTATGTCGTAGACAATCTTCAAACCGGAACAGATGTCGGCCGTGTTTTGAATAAAGATTTGAATTTAAAGCATATAACAATAAGCAATTTCCCGCTTGGCAACTCATACATCTATACTTTGAAAGATAATATTTCAAAAATTGACAAGGTCATCTCATAATGCCATCTGTTATATCTTTACAAAATATCAGTATATCCAGAGTCTCTAAACCTGTTTTAAAAAATATAAATATTGAAATCGAATACGGAGACAGCGTAGCGGTGCTCGGACCAAACGGCGCCGGAAAAACAACTTTTCTAAAAGTTATAAACGGTCTTATAAAAAACAATGACCGCGGAACAGTCAAAATACTCGGAGAACAGTTAAATAAACATATAAAAAAACATATCGGTTATATTCCGCAAAATAATAATTTTGACGTTAATATGCCTGTGTCTGTCAGAGATGTAATTTCTATAGGTTTGACTGCCCAGTACGGCATGTTAAAAAAATTTACTCCGTTTGATAAAAAATCCGTAGAAGAAATCGCAAAAGGTTTAAATATTTATCATTTAATTGATAAGCCTATAGGACAGCTTTCAGGCGGAGAAACACAAAAAGTTTCAATAGCCAGAGTTCTTGCTCAAAACCCAAAACTTATACTTATGGATGAGCCTCTGTCAAATTTGGATAATAAAACACAGACTGACATTTTAAAACTCATTGACTTTATACACACAGAACTCAATATGACTTTTGTAATTGTAGCGCATAATTTAAACCAAATACCGCAATGCTGTAATAAAGTTATTTTATTGCATAACGGAGAAATTAAATTTTTTGACATAAAGGAAAATGCATTTAAAAATAATTTTTTCACGGAACTATATAATTTATGAAAGATTTTTTTGATTTTTTTCACTTCGCATTTTTTTACAGAGCGCTTATAATGTCCGTTCTTGGCGGAGTGTCCTGCGGCATTATAGGCGTATGGATTCTTCTTTTAAATATTCCTTTTATTGGCGTAACAATGGCTCATTCGGCTTTTGCCGGAGCAGTCATTGGAATCGCTTTCGGGATAAATCCGGTGCTTACAGGTTTTATTTTCGGCATTATTTCGGCATTTATTATAGGACCTCTTTCCGATAAAGCAAAACTCAACAACAATATGATAATCAGCCTGATTTTTTCTTTTACGATAGGACTGGCATTTTTGTTTATAGGCCTTGAGCAAAATTCTAACGCAAATATCCTTACCTTTATATGGGGCAGCATTTTAATGACTTCATGGACTGATATATACTTATCTGTTTCGGCAGTGTTTGTATTGCTGTGTTTTGCTTATTTGTTCCATAAAGAAATTCTCGCCGTTCTGTTTAACAGAGAAATCGCGCGTTCATGCGGAATAGCGGAAAAACAAATATTTTATGCTCTTTTGATTTTTTCATCTGTCACCGTAAGTTTAAATCTGCATGCCGTAGGAGGTCTTTTAATCTACAGTCTTATAGCGATTCCTTCATCAACGGCCTACCAGCTTACCAATAATATTAAAACAATGTATCTGCTGTCTTCGTTGTTTGCCGTTATATCATGTATCACCGGACTTCTATTATCAACTTTTTTAAATCTGCCAGTAAGCGCGACCATAATACTGTTATCATGCATAATGTTTGCTTTGTCAATGATATTTTCAAAAAAAGATTGCCAAATAAATAAGATATAAATATAATATTGACTAAATATAAATCGGGAGGAGCTGAAGGATGTATAAGATTGTTTTGATTAGACACGGTGAAAGCACATGGAACAAAGAAAACAGATTTACGGGATGGACGGATGTTGATTTGTCCGAAAAAGGAGTACAGGAAGCAATAACTGCCGGACAGCAGCTTAAAAAAGACGGATTTGAATTTGATTTGGCATATACATCTGTTTTAAAAAGAGCCATTAAGACTCTAAATAATGTTTTAGATCAAATGGATCTTTTATGGATACCCGTAAAAAAATCGTGGACTCTTAACGAGAGACATTACGGAGCATTGCAGGGCATGAACAAGGCCGAAACCGCAAAGCAGTACGGTGAAGATAGGGTTAAAATATGGAGAAGAAGTTATGACACTCCGCCGGAACCTTTAAAAGAATCAGATCCGCGCTATGCAGGAAATGATAAAAGATATAAAGATTTAGATAAAAAAGACATCCCGCTCACGGAGTGTCTCAAAGATACTGTTGCCAGAGTTCTTCCTTTTTGGCAATCCGAAATAGTTCCTAATATTAAAGCCGGCAAAAAAATAATAATAGCCGCACACGGCAACAGCCTTAGAGCATTAATAAAATATCTTGACAATATCAGCGATGAAAACATCGTAAATTTAAATCTTCCTACGGCAATGCCTTTGGTTTATGAATTAGACCAAAATCTCAAACCGATAAAAAGCTACTATGTGGGAGATCCTGAAGCCGTTAAAAAAGCGATGGAAGCTGTTGCTAATCAGGGAAAAGCAAAGTAAAAAATTAAAACGCCAAATAAAAAAAAGACACTTAATAAATAATTTATTAAGTGTCTTTTAAATTTAAAATTTACTTCTTAACTTCTTCTTTCTTAACTTCTTTCTTAACTTCTGCTTTTACTTCTTTAGCTTTTACTGTTTCTGAAGAAGCTGCAACTGTCGGTGTAGAAACAACAACTGTTTTCACAGTATCAGTGCTTGCAAATGCAGCAACTGCCAACGCTGAAACGAACAAGAAACTAACAAACAACTTTGCCATGGTAGAATTCTCCTTTTTGGTATTTGAGACTAATTTTGCATCTTTTTGTTTAAAATGTCAACCGCAGGCTGCTGCTTACCGGTCAATGATTTGATATATTTATCAGCCTGTTTCAGCGCCGAATTCAAATTTAGGCATATATTTTCTCTGCCTATATCATTTATAAAATTATATTTCGTAAGAAGCTTTAAAGGTTGTTTTTCCAAACCGCATAAAATAAGCCTTGTATTGTTCTTTTTGCATCTTTTATGCATTTTATACAAAGCATTATAACCGGTTGCATCCATTACCGGCACTTTTCTCATTCTTATGATAATTACTTTGCATTTTTTTATATTTTCCATATGTTCGACGAATGTACTTGCAGCACCGAAAAAAAACGCTCCGGTTATCTCATGAACAACAACATCTTTGTCAAATATTTTTTTATCTATCCCGTCGTCATCTTCTATTTCATCTTCCAGGTCATTTTCCTGGTCAAGAACCGTTATATTTGTCATATCTGACATTCTTTTCATAAAAAGAACCGAAGCAAGAATAACTCCTATTTCTATCGCATAAATAAGATTTACAAAAACTGTCAGAAGAAAAGTAGTTATAAAGACTATCGAATCGCTTAAAGGCGCTTTATTTATCTCGGAAAAAGCCCTGAAGTCAATCATTCTGTAAGCAACATTAAATAAAATTGCCGAAAGAACAACCATCGGAATAAGCTGAACATACTTCATAAATAAAATCATTGCTATAAATATAAATACGGCATTTGCTATGCCGGCGATGGGAGTCCTTGCTCCGTTTGTAATTCCGGCCGAAGTTCTTGCTATTGCTCCCGTTGCGGGGATCCCTCCGAAAACAGCCGAAGCAAAATTTGCAAATCCCTGCGCAATTACTTCAGTATTTGACCTGTGTTTTTTTTCAATCATTCCGTCGGCAACAACAGCAGACAAAAGCGATTCTATCGCAGCCAAAAATGCAATAATTAAAGCCGAAGGTAAAAGATGGACAAACATATCAAAATTAACAGACGGTATTTTAGGAACAAATGAAATATTTTTTGATATATCTCCAAAATGAGTATATATTGTATCAACATTAAGATGTAAAAATTTAACCGCCAATGTCGCAATGACTATAACTGCAAGGCTGCCGGGGAAAAATTTAAATCTTTTCGGATAAAAAGCCATAAATAAAACAGATCCTATTCCTATAATAAAAGTTTCCAAATTTATATTCGTTAAATTTTCAATATAAAGCCGCCACTGCGGAATAAATTCACTCGGTATATTTTTAAGATTTAATCCCAAGAAGTCATTAATCTGTGTCGAAAATAACACAACGGCTATGCCGCTTGTAAACCCTATTACAAGAGGATCGGGAATATATTTCAAAACACTCCCGAATTTTAAAAATCCCATAATAACAAGGATAATTCCTGCCATTGCCGTAGCGACTATTAATCCATCAACCCCGAATTTCTGCACTATAGCATAAACTATAACGACAAATGCTCCGGTAGGACCTGCAATCTGAACCCTGCTGCCTCCGAAAACTGAAACGATAATACCTGCTATTACGCCTGTTATCAAACCTTTTTCAATGCTTACGCCTGAAGCAATGGCAAGAGCTATTGATAAAGGTATGGATATAAAAGAAACTATAAGCCCTACTATAATTTCTTTTAAAATATTATGCGGTGTAAATTCTTCAGGTTTATTTTTAAATAAAGTAAATAACTTAGGTCTGAACATGATTTGTTTTTGATCCTTTTTTTTGATTTTATTTTATGATTTGTTTTTTTTATTGAACAGCATTGAAAAGACAAATAATCCTACGCCTATAAAAACGCATGAATCCGCAATATTGAATGTCGGCCATCTGTAAACTGTCTTATATCCCACGTCTATGAAATCAATTACGGCTCCTCTGAAAATTCTGTCAATAAGATTCCCTGTGCCGCCTGCAGCTATCAGCGTCATTGAATGCATTTGCAATTTGGTAAGTTCGGACCTGTATTTAAAAACAAATGCAGATACTCCAAAAACAATTGCGGCAGTCATCAAAATAAAAAATATATTCAAACCCTGAAACATACTGAAAGCAACTCCGGTATTTGTAACGTGTATTATATTGAAATAATCGCAGATAAAAATACCAGAACCGTAAGGAATATTATTTAGAACAAGCCACTTGGATACTTGGTCGAAAATTGTATAAACCAATGCAAGAATTAAATATATCATTTGTTTTTCTCTGTCTAATTAAAAAATCTCTGTTTTTTATTTTCATTGTAAAAAACAGAGATCTATATTTTTACTTTACGGCCTCTGCACATCTTGGGCATAATCCGTTTTTAACATCATCAATATGTCTCCAGCATCTGTCACATTTTTCAAATGACGACTTCGAGGAAGAGACTTCCAAAATATTATCATCCGCCTCTTTCTGAAATTTTATATCCCAGCTGCCGAAAACAACTTTTGCAAGGGACTCATCATTTAAAGCATCATCATATTTTTTGCCGTATTTTATCGTTAAACATGCTTCAAGATTTGAACCTATTATCTTTTGCTGCCTTAATTTTTCATTTTCAACAAGAACTTTTTGCTTTATTAAAACAAGATTTTCCCACTTTGAAAGAGTTTTTGCTTCAACATTATAAGCGGTATTTTCACACGGATAATCGGCCAATATCACAAATTCCGGAAGATTTTTATTTATTTTGATTATTTCATTCCATGATTCCTGAGCCGTAAAAGATAAAACCGGAGACAAAAGACGAGTCAAGACAGTAACGATTTCAAGCATCACAGTCTGTGCGCTTCTTCTGTCTCTGCTGTTAGGCTTGTCGCAGTACATTATGTCTTTTAAAGCGTCAAGATAAAAACCGCTTAAAAATACGGTGCAGAAATTATTCACGGCATTTACCGTTTTATGGAATTCATAATTTTCAAAACCAGCCGTAGATTGTTTTATTACGTCGTTTAAACAATGAAGAGCATATTTATCTATTTCATTTAAATTATTATATTCAACGGCATCAGAAAAATTCATATCGCCTATATTGCCTAAAAGAAATCTTATCGTATTTCTTATTTTTCTATAAGCGTCAATATGACCTTTTAATATTTCTTCTGAAACTCTTACGTCTTCTCTGTAGTCGCAGCTTGCAACCCAAAGCCTTAAAACATCTGCCCCGTATTTACTGATTATTTGTTCAGGTTCCATTCCGTTTTTTAAAGATTTTGACATTTTTTTACCTTGTCCGTCTACAAGAAATCCGTGTGTCAAAACGGTTTTATACGGTGCTTTTGCTTTTAACGCAACAGCAGGCAAAAGAGAAGTTTGAAACCATCCTCTGTGCTGGTCGCTTCCTTCAAGATACATATCGGCCGGAAACTGCAAGTCGTCATAGTTGCCGCTTGACAAAACGGCTTCCGAAGAAACTCCCGAATCAAACCACACATCAAGTATATCTTCTTCTTTTTTAAACTCTTTTTTGCCGCATGAAGAACATCTGACGTCAAAACCCTCAAGAAGCTCTTCGGCTGTTTTTTCAAACCATATTGTGGCTCCGTGTTCTGCAAATAAATCCGCCACTTTATCTATAATCTTTTTATCAACTACTGCTTCCCCGCATTCTTTACAATAAAATACCGGAAGAGGAACTCCCCATAATCTTTGTCTGCTTAAACACCAGTCCGGTCTTGTTTCTATCATTGAAGTTATTCTGTTTTCGCCGTATTTTGGTATCCAGCCGACATTTTTTATCTCATCTAAAAGATTTTTTCTTAAATTATTATGTTCAACGCTCATAAACCATTGCGGAGTCGCTCTGAATATAACGGGTTTTTTGCATCTCCAGCAGTGAGGATATGAATGATCTATCTTCAAACTTGCAAGAACCTTACCTTCACTTTTTAATTTTTCTATTATGAGAGGATTGGCTTTGAAAACATTTATACCTTCAAACTCAGGAACCTGATTCGTAAATTGCCCTTTATCGTTTAAAGGAGAAACTATATCAAGTTTGTAAGCTATCCCGGCTTGATAATCTTCCTGCCCGTGCCCCGGAGCTATGTGAACGATACCTGTTCCGTCTTCCATACTGACGAAATCCGCCAAAATTCCTGTCGATAATCTGTCGACTATAGGATTTTTACATTTTATATATTCAAGTGATATTCCAGGAAACTCATCATTGACATTGTATGAATCTGCGCTTATTTTATTTTTTACATTTTCCAAAAGTTCTTTTGCTACTATTAATTTTTCTATTTTAGAGCCTGTTTTAAATTCACATGCTGCATAAACGGCATTAGGCGAAAAAGCCAAAGCTACGTTTGAAGGCAGAGTCCACGGAGTTGTCGTCCATATCAAAACAGAATAATCCGACAAATTTTTATCTTTGAGGGCGGCAGACGGTTCAACTACCTGAAACTTTACGAATATCGAATCAGAACTGTGATCTGCATATTCGACTTCTGCATCGGCAAGAGCAGTTTCACATGAAGCGCACCAGTAAACAGGTTTCTTTTTTCTGAACAAAAAACCTTTTTCGGCCAATTCACCGAATACCTTTACTATTGAAGCTTCATATTTGTGGTCAAGCGTAAGATAAGGTTTATCCCAGTCTGCAAAAACACCCAAACGTATAAAACCTTCCTTTTGTATATTTACAAATCTTTTTGCAAAATCAGAAGCCTGCTTTCTAAATATTTTTTTATCTACGTTATTTTTATCTGTTTTTAATTCTTTTAAACATTGAGTTTCTATCGGAAGACCGTGACAGTCCCAGCCAGGCGTAAAAGGAGTGTCAAATCCTTTCATGTTTTTATATTTTACGACAAGATCTTTTAAAACTTTGTTCAAAGCGTGACCCAGATGAAGATTGCCGTTTGCATACGGAGGCCCGTCATGCAAAATAAATTTTTCTTTGCCTTTATTTTTTGCTCTCATCTTTTGATAAATTTTTGAATTCTGCCATTTTAAAATAAACTCAGGTTCTCTCTGAGGAAGATTTGCCTTCATTGCAAAATCAGTTTTAGGCAGATTTACAGTTTTTGAATAATCTTTTTTTTCGTTGTTTTCCATTTTTTATTTAACCTTTTCCCCAAATACGATTATATATCAGTTAATATATTCAATATAAAACTTCGTTACTGTTTTTTGTTTTAATTTTTTTTCAAAGTAGAAATTTTATTAGGTTTAAATACGCCTTTCTCAGTAATAATAACGGTAATATTGGCTGCCGGAGTAACGTCAAAACCGGGATGCCTTACAACTGTTCCCTTAGGCGCTATATCTTTGCCGTTTATTTTTAATACTTCTTCTGCTGATCTTTCTTCTATAACTATTTTCGAACCGTAAACTGTATTAAAATCTATTGTAGACGTCGGAGCCACAACAAAAAAAGGTATTTTATGATATTTTGCAAGTATTGAAAGTGAATACGTACCTATTTTGTTTGCGACATCTCCGTTCATGGCAATTCTGTCAGCACCTACTATCACAGCATCTATTTTATTTGTTTTCATCATATAACCGGCCATATTATCAGTTATAAGAGTATACGGTATTTTTTCCTGCTGCATTTCCCAGGCAGTAAGTCTTGCACCCTGCAGATACGGTCTTGTTTCATCAACAAAAACATTTTTTATCTTACCGTCTCTGTAAGCCGTTCTTATAACGCCTAGAGCCGTACCGTAACCGGCTGTCGCAAGAGCTCCTGCATTGCAGTGAGTCAAAACTATTGAATCTTTTTTCAAAAGCCTTGCGCCAAGCTCTCCCATTTTTTTATTTATTGCAATATCCTCATCATAAATATCATTTGCAGCCTGTTCAAGAGCCATTAAATAATTATGAGGGTTAAGATTAACAGACTTTTCGGCAACTTTCGCCATTCTTTCAACGGCCCATTTTAAATTAACTGCAGTGGGTCTTGCTGATATCAGTTCAATCGAGGCTTTTTTTATATAAGAGATTTTTTCAATAGGCGAAAGTCTTGCGGCTTTTGCTCCTGCAAGCACAACACCAAAGGCTCCGGCAACACCTATTGCTGGAGCTCCTCTTACTATCATGTTTTTTATGGCATCTGATACATCTTTGTAAGTCTTGCACTTTCTATATGAAACCGTACCCGGTAAAAGAAGCTGATCAAGTAAATGAAGCGTATTGTTCTGCCAAAATAAAGTCTTCGCTATCTCTTTTTTCATCTATTATTCTCTGCTAATCACGGAATAGTACCTAAGACTTCTTCCAATTCTTCTTCGGTTCTTCCTGTAATTTCTATGGTTTTTTCTCTGCCGCGCTCACCTTTTCTGAGCAAAACATTTGATCTTGAAACGTCAAAAAAATCAGACAAATAATCACATAACTCTTCGTTTGCTTTGCCTTCGACGGCAGGAGCTGCTATTTTAACTCTCAAAATTGAGCCAATTCTGCTTACGACATCATTTCTTTTTGAGTTTGGAATAACCCTGACTTTAATAATCATTTTCACACCTCTTAAATGCTAAAATATATCTAAAGTTCTTCAGCTCTTTTTTTTGCCTTATCCAAAGCTGAAAAAACGATTTGTCTGAAATTATTTTTTTCAAAATCCTCTATTGCTTTTTCTGTAGTTCCGCCGGGAGATGTAACATGTTTTCTTAAAACAGTATCATCAAGTCCGCTCTCTATAAGCATTTTGCCTGATCCGTATATGGTCTGATATACGAGATGTTTTGCAACATCATGAGGAATACCGAATTTTTCGGCAGTATCTCTCATAATTTCAGAAAGATAAAAAATATAAGCCGGACCGGAACCTGAAACTGCTGTTATTGCGTTCATCAGATTTTCTGCTACACATTCAACTCTTCCTATGACAGAAAACAGGTCGGCAACATCCTGAATGTCGTCTTGGCTTGCATTTTTGCCTCCTGAAACCGCTATCGCCCCTTTTCCGACAAGCGCAGGAGTATTTGGCATCACTCTTATTACAACATTCTGAGGAAGAAATTTTTCTATAAATTCTGTCGTTACACCTGCCGCAATTGATACGATAATTTTTGCTTTTTTTAATTCTGCGGAATAGTCTTTAAATATACTGCTAAATTGCTGCGGTTTAGTTGAAAGAAAAACTATTTCTGCATTTTCAAGAGCACTTGCTTTATCCTGCTGTATGCTTACGGCATATTTATGCGATAATATATTGAGTCTCTCTTCAGATATATCGTTGCAAACAATATTTGAATTTTTTACAATATCATTTTTTATAAAACCGGAAATTATAGCCTCAGCCATGTTGCCGGATCCTATAAATACTGTTTTTTTATCATAAAATCTTTTATTTATCATATATTCTTTCTCCAAATAAAGCCGATCCTATTCTGACCATATTGGCCCCTTCCTGCAATGCTATATCAAAATCGCCTGACATCCCCATAGATAAAATTTCAAATGTTTTTTCGCCGCATCTGTTCTGTAATTCGCTAAAAACATCTTTAGCACTTTTGAAATAAGGTCTCACCTCTTCTTTGTTTTCAAAATAAGGAGCTATTGCCATTATTCCGCGTATTTTAATATTTAAACAACTGTTCTTACAGTAATCAAAAATTTCATTCACAGCCGATGCAGAAACTCCATATTTCGTATTTTCATCGGATATTTTTAGCTCGATAAGACACTCTTGAATTTTATTTATTTCTCCGGCATGTCTGTTTATATCACCGGCCAAACCAATACTGTCCAAAGATTGTATCAAATCAAAATTTAAAACAGCTTTTTTTGCTTTGTTAGACTGAAGATGCCCTATAAAATGTTTTTTCGCATCTTTAAATACTTTATTATTTGAAAGAACATCAAATTTAGGCAAAGCTTCCTGAATTTTACTCTCACCTATATCTGTTATGCCTGCCCTGAGCGCTTCTTCTATGCAATCGGTACTAAAAGTTTTAGTAACTGCAACAAAGGAAACTTTTCTTCCGGGTGCAATTTCAGTTATCTTATTACGTATGAACGCTACATTTTCACTTATATTAAACACTGTTTTAACATTATAGCATATTTTGGCTAGAAATTAAAATACATATGTATGTATATTTATTGAGTAATTGCCGCTTCTTCAGTATTTTTTGACATCGGAAGGGTAATAGTAAAAACTGAGCCTTGCCTGTATCTTGTTTTAAAACTTATTTTGCCTTTATGATTCTCCT
>Ga0116193_1001724_pt1 | contig 17577 bp, 12 predicted proteins | sample AD_UKC115_MetaG_FD_89892 | JGI IMG/M metagenome (GOLD analysis project Ga0116193, IMG submission 89892) | Active sludge microbial communities of municipal wastewater-treating anaerobic digesters from Hong Kong - AD_UKC115_MetaG | ecosystem: Engineered > Bioreactor > Anaerobic > Digestate... | reverse complement strand
TTCGGTAATCCGGCAAACTATCCCTACCTTTCGGTCGCCACCCCCTCTTCGCATGACACCTCTACCCTCAGGGGATGGTGGGAGGAAAACAGGGAGGGAATCAGGAAATTCTATAATCACCTGCTTGGCAATCAGGGTGAGGCTCCTGAAACCTGTACCCCTGATATAGTAAGACAGATCATTTTTCAGCACTTGGGATCACCCTCCATGTGGGCTGTATTCCCGGTACAGGATTTATTGGGCATGGATGAACAACTCAGACTTCCTGATCCCTCTGCTGAACGGATCAACGAGCCGGGTAATCCCAATCATTACTGGCGTTACAGGCTTCATTTGAACCTTGAGGATTTGCTGTTGCAAAAGGAATTCAATGCAGGACTGCGGAAAATGATTGAAGAATCGGGCAGGTTGCGGGTTTATTGACAGATGGGAATCTACAGGCTGTTGACCGAAGTTCCCGGAATTATGTTTCCTTTTTGGGAGGCACGGGATCATACCCGCTGGTACCCCATGGATGGCACCGGGCAATTCTTTTGGTGGCCAGCCAGAAACCTTTAAAGGGACCATGAATCTTCACTGCATCGACCGCATAGGTTGAACAGGTGGGAACATGGCGGCAGGATGCAGGAGTAAAGGGAGAGATGGCATATTTGTAAAAATATACGGGCAGGAGGATAATCCACCCCAATATTTTCAAAATAACTTTTCCGATGCTTTTCATCTACTGTGTCATTTTTGCCGTCAGATACAAAATTAACTATTCCCTTTGTTGTTTGTCCGGGGGAGCTGACTGAAAATTATTTTATCTTACCATGATAAATTGCCATACACCCTTCATTTATACGGCTATGAAATGTAAAATACATCCTTTCCTGCTGGTTTTGATATTTTTCAGTTGTGAAAAGCCGGTTTTCAATGCGGTTCAGTGGGTTGATCCCCGGATCGGATCGGTACATGGTCGCTGGTTTTTTTTCACGCCGGCTTCGGTACCTTTCGGGATGGCCAAGCTGTCGCCTCATACCAATGCATATAACAGTCCGGGAAGCTGGCAGCCTTGCGGTTATGATGACCGGCACACTTCGATTGAAGGATTTGGCAATTTCCATGAATTTCAGGTGGGAGGAGTGGTCAATATGCCGGTTACTGGGCCTATGAAAACTGTTCCCGGAACCCTGGAAGATCCTGACTGTGGGTACCGCTCCAGATTTGATAAGGAGACGGAAAGGGCTGAACCCGGATATTATGCTGTATTTCTGAAAGATTACGGGATCAGGGCAGAGATCACGGCCACCACCCGGGTCGGGTATCACCGGTATACTTTTCCCGAATCAAAAGAAGCACACATCCTTTTCGACATCGGGCATAAACAGGGTGAGAGCAGCGAAGTCACTGAAGCCTATGCTGCCCTGGTTAATGACCGTGAAGTAGAAGGGTATGTGATTACCTATCCCGAATATGTCAAGTTTTGCGATGAGGGGAAAAGGGTGCGTATGTACTTCTTCGCCCGGCTGAACAAAGCCGCGGAATCTTACGGCACATTTACCGATTCGCTGATTTATGGCAACAGGAAAGAGACCAGAGGGATCGGGAACGGGCTCTTTCTCAATTTCACCACCCTTGCGGATGAAGTCATTGAGATGCAGGTCGGGGTTTCCTATACCAGCATGGAAAATGCCAGACTCAACCTGGAAACGGAGGGTGCGGGAGTCTCTTTTGACCAGGCTAGGGATGCCGCACGCAGAAAGTGGAACGAAATGCTGGGCCGTATCCGGGTGGAGGATTCCGACAGGACCCATCTGACCAAGTTTTACACCGGGCTTTATCATGCCCTGCTGGGCAGGGGAATAGCCAGTGATGTGAACGGTGCCTACCCTCGGCACGATGGAACGATTGGCCTGCTATCGGCCGACCGGGATGGCAATTATACGCATCACTATTTCAATACCGACGGTATGTGGGGAGCATTCTGGAACCTGAGCCAACTTTGGATGCTGGCCTACCCGGAACATTTCAGGGATTACCTGCAGGCAAACCTCGATTTTTATGAGGAAACCGGCTGGCTCCATGATGGTCTGGCCGGTGGGGTCCATACCAACGGGGTCCAGACCAACTATTTCGGGTTGATGATTGCTTCGGCATATAACTGCAGCATTCCTTTTGACCACATCACCCAGGCATGGGAAGCAGCCTATAAAAATGAGACAGTTTATGCCGGAAGGCCGTTCGGTTCAGGAAAATATGATTTGAGGTTTCTGGTCAACAACGGTTTCGTACCGGCCCGCGACACCACGCTCTCCAACGGCTGGGTGTTTAATTTCGGGGCCTCCCATACGCTTGAATATTGTTTCAGCTCTTTTGCAGTGGCACAAATGGCAAAAGGATTAGGTAAAACCGGGGAGTATGCCAAGCTGATGAAACAGGCGGAAGGGTGGAAACAGCTCTTTGATCCTGAAACCCGGTACATCAGGCCGAAATACGAAAACGGGACCTTCATTGAAAATTTCAATCCCATGCAGGCATGGCGGGGATTTCAGGAGGGGAATGCCGTACAGTACTCATGGTATGTGCCGCATGACATCAGGGGCTTGATTGAAAAAACCGGGATAGAACGCTTTAATCAGCGGCTGGAAAAAACCTTCGAAGATGCACGTATCACCCTCTTCGGGGGCGGGCGGGAGATCGATTCCTTTTCCGGACTGGAAAAGCTTTACAACCACGGGAACCAACCTTGTCTCCACCAAAGCTGGCTGTTCAATTATTCGGGGAAACCCTGGCTGACCCAGAAATGGACCCGGACAATCTGCGAAGAGTTTTATGGCACTGATCCGCTGCATGGTTACGGTTATGCCCAGGATGAAGATCAGGGCCAACTGGGAAGCTGGTTCGTGATGGCTTCCCTCGGTTTATTCGATGTTCAGGGACATGCTTCCATGCATCCTTCCTTTCAGTTCGGAAGCCCGCTGTTCAGAAAGGTTACCATCGACCTGCCCGGTGGAAGGGAACTTACCATAAGGGCGCACCACGCTTCCGCGAAAAACATGTATGTGCAGTCACTCCAGTTTAACGGGAAAGAGATCAAAAATGCCTGGATTTACCGGGAAGAGCTCATGAAGGGGGGGAGCCTTGAATTTACGATGGGGGACAAACCCAATACTCGCTGGGGAATTGAAGAAATGCCGCCTTCCCTGGAGGGGGAAACCGGTCAATAAAAAAGCGGTGGTTCAACTGCCACCGCTTCCTTCCTGAAAGATAGACAAAAATGATCTTCTTCCTACTGTACCAACAACCAATCAACCAGTACCAGTCAAAATAAAGCATAGATCGATATTTATTACGGTTTCGTACACCGTTTGTTTCAGAGAGCAATCACATTAACAAATTTTAACCTGAAAAAATCGCTCCCGCAGGGAAGCGATCCTCACTTTCCGTAATTTTTCCTGGCCTTTTCAAGCAACTTTTTGGTGGCAATGATACCCTCCGTTTCCGAAAGGAGGGTCCCTTCATATTCCACGTCTATATATCCACGGTAGCCTGAATCAAGCACAATCCTTACCATTTTGTAAAAATCGGTTTCGGTTTCATTCCCCAGCTCATCGAAACCGTGTGATTTGGCGGAAACACCTTTGGCCCATGGCATCAGTATTTCGACACCCCGGTAACGGTCATACTCCTCGTTTTCGCTGATCCGAAAATTCCCGAAATCAGGAAGGGTGCCAATCCGTTTATGTGCGGTCAGCTGCATCACTCCCGCCAGCCATTCGGCATTACTCGACAGGCCGCCATGGTTTTCAACCAGAATATTGATTTTTGCCTTATCTCCATATTCGCAAAGCTGGTGGAGGCCGTCGGAAACGAGTTTCTGCTGCTCTTCGTAAGTTCCTTTGCTTGATGCATTTACACGGATACTGTGACATCCCAGAATGGCCGCCGCATCAATCCACTTTTTGTGATTCTCAACCGTTTTGAGCCTTTCTCCGGAATCGGGATTTCCAACCTCTCCTTCATTATCACACATGATCAGAAGGCTTTTAACCCCTTCCTGTTTACAGATGTTCCTTAACTCGGACAGATATTCCTGATTGGTCGCTTTATCAAAGAAACAGGTGTTCACATACTCAACCGCATCAAAACCCAGGTTGCGGGCAAATCCGGGAAACTGAAGGTTGGTCATTTCAGCCTGTTTCTCGATGGAGGGAAAATTGTGATGAAGCCTGTGGTTGAACTCCAGCCAGTCGCCTTCACGTGCCTTCCCGAAAATTTTCCGGTTTACCGACCATTCAGCCAGCGATATGCTGAAAAGTTCTTCAGGTTCCCCCTCCGGAAAAGACTTCATCCCCGACAGAAGAGTGCCCGCACCCAGCAACCCTGCGGTTTGAAGGAAGTTCCTCCTTGAAATTCTGTGGTCCATGGTTTGTAAATTTTGCCGAGAAATCAGAATGGTTGTCTCCTATGGATTGTCAAAGCATTACATGATCAGAACTATGTATATTTAAACCGTTTGATGTTCTTTTTTGGTGTTTTTTCGAATTCCACGTTGACCAGAATGATCTCTTTCACGTTTTCGTACTTGGGAAGATCATGGTTCAGTTTTTTCAGGTTTTCATCCATAATGTCCCGGAGCTGAGATTCTTCCACCTGGTCTGCTTTCATGGCTTCAAAGTCGGGGTAAACCAGCGCGACCAGTTTATGTTTGCGGTCAACCACCACACATTCAGCCACATAAGGCATATTGGAAAGTTTGTTTTCAATCTCTTCAGGATAGATGTTCTGTCCTGAGGGTCCCAAGATCATATTTTTGGAGCGACCCCTGATATAGATGAACTGATTTTCGTCAATAATGCCCAGGTCACCGGTTCTGAGCCACCCGTCTTCGGTGAAGGTCTCCCTGGTCGCCTGTTCATTTTTATAATATCCAAGCATCACGTTGTCTCCCTTAACCTGGATCTCACCCACCACATGGTACGGATCTTCGGAATCAATACGCACCTCCAACCGGTCAACCAGGCGGCCGGCTGAAGAGGGCATGGTCCTGTTCCATGCTTCATAACTGATCAGGGGCCCGGTTTCTGTCATGCCATATCCCACCGTAATGGGGAACCTGATACGCTTGAAGAATCTTTCAACTTCTGCACTGAGGGGTGCACCTCCAATCACAATTTCAAAGAATCGGCCGCCAAAAGTTTCAATCAGCTTGGCTCTCACCTTTTTCAGAATGACCCCGGAAATCCCCGGTGTGTGCAGCAATATCTTCATCAGGGGTTTATCGATGGTCGGGAGAATCCGTTTTTTATAGATTTTTTCAATGATCAGCGGTACGGAAAGGATCAGGTGGGGCCTGATTTTCCCGAACGCCTGCGTAATCACCTGGGGAGTAGGCATTTTGGAGAGAAAGGTGATATGGCAACCCAGGGTGACGGGAAAAAGAAATTCGAACAGCAGGCCATATACGTGCGCCATCGGCAGAAAAGATACAATTTGATGACCAGGTTCCAAAGGCATGTGTTCCCGAGCAAAAACAATGTTGGAAACCAGACTCCGCTCTGGTATCATCACTCCCTTGGTAAATCCGGAGGTTCCGGATGTGTAAGAAATAATGCAGCAGTCTTCCGGATCCCACGGGTAGAAATTCAATGCCCTGACCGAATCCTGGTTCTTCCGGTAATAGGCAAACGCATCGTCCAGTTTGGTTTTTGCATCCTCATCGCGGGAAAAATGGATCGAAAAATCATCGAGCAAAATGATGGTTTCCAACAAGGGTGTTTTTTCCATTTCAATTTTTTCGAGCAGGGAACGCTGGACAAAAACGATTTTCGAATCGGAATGATTCAGGATATGATTGGTGTCGGCTACATTGAAATCGGGCAGCACAGGTACGATCACCGCTCCCGATGTCAGGACGGAAAGGAAAGTGGTGCCCCACCGGGCTGAATTCCGACCCAGAACGGCAATTTTATCTCCTTTTTTGATACCGGATACTTGATAAAAAAGATGGAGCGACTGGATGATCTCAGCCACTTTACCAAAGGTAAAATCTCCCCCGTCATAATCAGAAAATACGTTCTTGTCCCAATGATCGAGAATGGTCTTTTGGTATAACTGCGCTAGAGTTGTTGTCATATCAAGTTCTTTTAGTTATGATTTGTCAGAATTATCTACCTGTAAAACAATAAATAAAAACCACGGAATCAGAATTTCTGATTTCTTGGTCAGGTTATGCAAGATAATGCCCTAATTTGGATTTTCCATCAGACTAAACCTTTATTGCTTCCAATTTTTATTTTCCGCAGGTCAATCAGTGAAAAATTCAAACGAGAATATCAAAAATTCATTGCCCTCGGCATCCGAAGGAATACAATGGCATTGTAAGGAAAGAGAGCAGAAAATGGCCCGGAAAGTACAAATAAACATTCATTGCAGCCCCTTCAGAGAAAATGGTGTCTCTCCGGCAAGCGAGCGATTCATTCGGCTGCTGGTTAACTGATTATTTCTTTCTCTTTTTCCGTTTGAAGATCATAACCCCGCCGATAAGGCACAGCAAAAGGGCTGAAATGGTCGACATTGTCTGGATATCGCTCCCCGAGAGATAGAGGTACGCGTTGTATACCAGTACGATCAATCCCAGGATACCGAAGATGTAACCTATGATTTTCATTTTGAATTACTCGATTTTCGAAAGGATTACGGTATAATTCTTTCCATACTTCCTGGCACATTTCGGGCACGTTGTGTACCACATGTACCATTTGACAATTTTCAGACCTTTGGCTTTAGTTAATGCCTCATAATCCTTGCACCATTTTCCGGTCTCATTGTAAGGACCTTCATAAACTTTGCTGAAAAATTTCCCGCTAAGCGTAGTGTTTTCAGCGCCGGGGACCTCTTTGTTCACTGCAATCAGTATGTCCATATTCCATTTGGAGGTATGGTCTGAAAGTCCCAGGTTATCTTGGAACTCAGCACCGGCTTCACTGACCTTTTTAAACACTCTTTTCATTACTGAACCAAAGTTCAGCGGCATAAAGAAGAAAGTACATACTTTTTCCCTGATAAATTTCTTCTCCTGCCATTCAAAGATTTTGTCATCCCAGGGAACCGGATCAAACGGAGGACAACATTTCTGTTCTTCTTTTTGTTTCATTTACGGATCATTTTGTATAGATAAAAATTGTATCACTTAAGTGATCAAAATTACTTTAATCAGATCATTTTTGTTTCTTTCCCTGGTTAATCTTCCCAGGGTTTGTGCTCTCTCATACATTTTTCTAAGTTTGATTCCTGTAATGCTCAAGTACATTCATCGCAAACCTTGCGGCGACCGTTCCTGGACCACCGCTCATTTCAATGCCCACTTCAATGGTTTCGAGGATTTCATCTTCCGTTGCCCCATCTGCCAATGCCTCCCTTATGTGCCATTCCATGCATGATTCACAGTTCAGTACTACTGATATGCCGGTGGCAATCAACTCCTTTTGTTTTTTGAGTAATGCTCCGTTGGAGTAAGTAGTTGTCTCCATTTCGATAAACGAACGGTATACTTTTGACTTTTTGAGATAAAATGAATCTGCCTTTTTCCGGAGTTCATCCATTCGCTTGATTTTACTTTCATCGCATAAATCCATATTTTTTCAGATTAGGGTGTGAAGTACATTCCGGTTTTTATCTATATGCCTGGCATACATGATATTGCTGACATATCCGATCCAAATTTCCGTAGAGTCATTCAGTTCATATACGTAAATGTGAATGCCACTGCCGATATCCCTGTCCGGCAGACCGAACTTAGCGACTATCGTCGGGTAGTCTGTATCCTTGGATAGAAAATCCCGGAAATCTTCCCAGGAAAACTCTTTGTTTTGTATCTCCTGTTGCGGATTGTCACATGTGCAGAGAATGCAGGCAAACAGGATCAGGCATAAAACATATTTATACATAAATCATCAGTTAATGATGAACTGCACTGTAAAGCCGGTTTCAATATTCAGACAGTTCTTAAAGCAACCAGATCGTTTTATCATCATTTTAAATCAGAATAATGTACGAAATTTATTCTTCATGTAGGCTCATTTTTTTATTTTTTAAACCAAGAAGTACACAAAGAAGGCACAGAGGTCACCATGACAGACAAAACTCTGTGAGCCTTTGTGCCTCCTCTGAGTCTTTTGTGGTCAGAAAACAAACGGAATAAACATTTTGGTACGCTTCATATACTCTCTGTATATCTCCCCGAAATAAACCACACACTCCTTTTCATCCATCCGGGCTGTAAGATGGAACATGACCGATGAAAAAAGGGCTACAGCCACTAATAACAGGTCAGGGTGTTTCAGGAATACACCCCAGGTCAGGAATAGTAAAGATGCGTACAAAGGGTGCCTTATATATCCGTACAAACCTGTATCAACCAGTTCCGTGGTTTTTTCAAAAGAATAAAGGGCAGGATCTTCCCGGTCAGGGTGTGAGTTGCCTTTCCGGTGTAAAAGCAACACACCGGCAATGACCAGGTATAAAGCATAGAAAAGAAACACCCAGGATACAATCTGCTGGATGCTGAAAGGATCATGGAACCAGTACCGGATATTCCAGATGGTCAGAAAAAGAAGTCCTTCCCATCCGAAGAACCGGTAAAAACCATGGCTGCCCGGAATTCTCAGCGAGCGGAAAGAAACGGCCAACACCGGAATGCTTAAAACTAAAAAAACAATCAATTTAACCATTATTTTAATCCCAGTCTTTTATTTTCCTTCAGCATGGCAATCGATTCAATCAACCTTTTCCGGATGGTTTCTTCCCTTTTTGCATAAGTAATCCACCTCACATATTGCTTTTTACAGGACGCCGGAAGGTTGTTGAAATTATGCAGCGCGGGTTCATTCTGGGCATATTCATTCTGGATGAACTCCGGAATTAACAATTCTTTTTTAACTTTTGAAGGAGTCTCTTTAACAGGTTGTTTTTCAGCAAAAGAAACGGAAGATAAGTCTATTTTTCTAAGCCCTTCATCAGTCATTCTCCCCTGCCGGATCAGTGTGGCCACAATCTTCAGATTGATATCGGACCATTTTTGGTGATTGGTCCGGGGGGTGAATTTGCGGACATACCGGTCTTCGTCCAGTTTTTTGATCAGGCTGTCGATCCAGCCGAAGCAGAGGGCCTCTTCGAGGGCTTGCCTGTAATCAATGCATTCCACACCGGTATGTTTCTTATAGAAAACCATCCAGATGCCGGGGCTTTGGTCATGGTGCTGTTCCAACCAGGAATGGAAGGAGGAAGAGGTGGGGAAATGAAGCTGAATTAATGGGTACATGGCAACAATAAGTCAGAGCAACAGTTACATGGTCAATAATTATCCAAAATTATAGTTTCTATGTGCATTTGATACCGATGGTGTCCACGAAGTTCACCACATGCGATCTTTGGGCAATGTTCAGCATGAGGGGATTGCAGTAATGTAGTACAATAATCTGATCCCTCCGGTGTCGGGATAAAAATGGGGTAACATAAAAACCCGGGACGATTCCCTGGGCTTTGTTAAGACCATGTCAGCCTTAGTGACCACGACAATATGATAACCCGACAACAATTGCCTGCTTTTTCCTGCTGCTGCCTGTTTCTACACAAACCGTTCTCTTTTTTGCAGGTTGAACAGTCCGTATAGCAGGAAAACAACCATTCCCACGCCAAGGAAGATCCGGTTGCGGGTGACAATTCCGTCCCAGATAATGGCATTGAAGTTCTGTGGCAATTCCATCGGGTTGAGAAAAATGTTCCATTGCGACCGTTCGATCGATTCCGAAAGGATCAGCAGTGCCACCCCGATCAGGATCATGATCACCGCGGTTCCGTTTCCGTTTTTGATCAGGGTGGAGAACATAAAGGCCGCCGCTCCCAGAAATCCGATGGGGAACATCAGCTGTACCGCCATTTCGATAGGTTTGACCGGGTAAAGCAATACCGAGGAGAGATATCCATAGCCTATGAGAATGATGAAAACCTGGACAAAGATCATGGCCAGCCTGACCAACCAGACTTTATACCGGTAATTGGGTATCCCGAAGAGAATTTCCAGGATCCGGGAATCCTCATCGTTCTGGATGCCAAACACGGACGGGTAAAATACCAGGAGGACGCCTGGAAAGAGCAGAAGGTTGTAAATATCGCCTTCCCCAAGGGATTGTGAGTTAATCACCTCCATGATAGCAAAGAAGAGGTAAAATGCGAAGGATGCAATCAGGAACCAGATGAACCGTCCGGCAAAGATAATTTTCAGGTTGTAACGGATGGTCCGCCAGAATATGATGAATGTGTTTTTACTAAATAACTTCATGTCGGTATGATTTACGGTTCATTCAGGATATATCGCGAAGCAGGCACAGGTAGGCATCTTCGAGGTGTCCCCGGACATTCACGGCATCCGGCACTGGTTTTTCCTTGGAAACCGCCCTTACCCTGATATTCTCCCCATCACGCAGGTGGTTGGTGATCATCTGTTTGTGGGGGAATTTCTCGAATTCGTCGGGGGTCATGGTAAACTGCCATACAAAACCTTCCCCCAGGTTGACCATATCCTGCGGATTGCCGTAGTATTTGAGCTGTCCTTTATTGATCACGGCTACCTGGTTGCAGGAGCTCGATATGTCCTCGATGATGTGGGTGGAGAAAATAACGATCCGGTCGCGGCTGAGTTCAACCAGCAGGTTACGGAAACGGATTCTTTCCCGCGGATCGAGTCCGGCTGTAGGTTCATCCACGACCAGAATCCGGGGAAGGTTGAGCAGGATATGGGCAATCCCGATACGCTGTTTCATTCCTCCCGAATAGGAACCTATATTTTCATTGCGGCGGTCATACATATGGACGGCTTTCAGCACATATTCAAGCCTTTCTGTACGGGTCCCTGTATCGGTGATCCCTTTCAGGATAGCCTGGTAATCGAGAAATTCCCATGCGGTCATATTCTCGTAGGTTCCGAATTCCTGGGGAAGGTAGCCGATCAATCCCTGCAATTCTTCCCGGTATTCCTGAGTATCGAGCCCGTTGATATAGATTTTCCCGTAACTCTGATCGAAAATTCCGCAGATGATCCTCATCATCGTGGATTTTCCGGCGCCGTTGGGACCCAGTAAGCCGAACATACCGGTGGTTATATCCAGTGAAACCCCGTTCAGGGCTTTAAAGGGTTTCTTGCGTTTACCGATGACCGGTATCTTCTTCACCACCCTGAAATATCCCCTTCGCAGGGTTCCGAATCTTCCGGTGATCCTTTCGATATTGATGCTGTGATTGTGGATATATTCCGCTGAAGCGTAAATAGCCAGTAACAGGAAGATGATGAATCCCACGAAAATGACCAGTCCGACATTGTCCCATTTTCTGAAGAAGACACCCAGGAACAACAGCGGGACTCCCCACAGCAGCAGGTTATACATCCAATTTCTGAATTTCAGCAGCTTTTTGTTTCCGGTTTGATTATACCGGTTCTGAAGTACGGCGCTGACGGGTTTCCAAAGTACAAACAGGAAGAAATAGAGGAAAACGGACATGGCCAGCATCCAGAAGTTGCTTTCCTGGTAAAAGAAGGTAAACCAGATCAATGCCATGGTGAGTGGAATCTGCCAGATCAGGTCATAGAAATCGCGCCGATGGGTGTAATCTTTGGTAAGCCCCACCATTTCCCTGATTTTGATTCCTGATTTCCATTCCCTTACGAATCTGGAATCCCGCTCATATATTTTAACCAGTTTTCTGATTTCAATTTTGATGGGATCGTTATCACCGATCAATCGGGTGCCGGCTAAACGGAGGCTGTTCTGGATGAACCAGGTTACGCCGGGGATCAGGATAAGAACCAGCAGGAAGGTAAGCAACTGCCAGATGAAGGTGTCAATCCGGAAGTATATGTACCAGGCGGAGATCAGGAAGAGGACCAGGTGGGTTATTTTGATTTTCCAGTCCAGCTGTTTCATCCAGTTCAGTGTGTTTTCCAGGCCGGCATAGAGTGTCGGTATGAAAATCAGGGTCAGTAAAGTGCTGAGCGACAAACCTCCGATGACAGTAATGGCAAAGGGGGCACCGATGGCTCCCACATATTCTGAAGTGCCGAGGGCCAGGGGGAACATGGCCATGATGGTGGTAATGGCCGTGATCAGGATGGGCCGTACACGGGAAAGCCCGGCTTCAATCAGGGCACGTGACTTCCGGTGACCCCGTTTCCGGAGGATATTGGTAAAGTCGATCAGGATGATTCCGTTGTTCACCACAACCCCCAGCAGGATGATGAATCCGGTGAGGGTATTGGCATTGAAAAGGCTGTTTCCGGTGATGATCAGTGCAATGAAAGAGCCTATGGCCGCCAGTGGAACGGAAAACATCAGCACAAACGGGGTGGACAAAGACTCGAAAACGGCAGCCAGGATCATGAGAATCAGGATAAAAGCTGCTGCAATCAGAAAGTAAAACTCCCTGTACTGATCTTCTTCATGGATCACCTGAATGGCCACTCCGGGAGGAAGGTTGTAGGCACTGACAATATCATCGATTTCCATCCGGTATGCGTCCAGCAGCTCTTTTGACTGTTCGGCTTCCGCCACAAACCGGTATTTCACTTCAATCTGCTTTTCCTGGTTAACCCGGGTAATGTTGGCCATACCGGAGGCATAGATAATATCGGTCAGGTCCTGCAGGTCGTACACAGACCCTTCGTTGTTGCTGATTTTCAGAGACCGCAGGTCATCGATGGTTTTGTCTTCCTTTTCTTTTTCCTCAGCTCCCTTTTCTTTGAGAATAATGTCATACTCTTCGGTCCCCTGCTTGAAGGTAATGCCTGAACTGTATTCGCGGCTGAAGGAGCTCAGCTCGCTGGAAATGTTGCCGAGCGTGACATTGTATTCGGTCATCAGCATCTGGTTGAAATGGAGATGTATCTCAGGCCGGTTGGAACTGGAACTGACACTGACGCTGCGGATCGATTCCAGGTCATCGATAAAGTAACGCAGGTCTTCAGCCACACCCCGCATAACGGTGAAATCCTGACCTTTGATCACAATGCGTTCCTGGTTGGTGCCAATCCCCATAAACCTTCCAAAATCGCCCGACATGCCGGCACTCCCTCCTCCGCTGGCATTGCGGAAACTCTGGCTGGAGGTAGGCTGGGTAAGACTGATTTCCGCATTGCGGATATTGTTCACCCTGCTTTCCACATCAGCCTTTATTTCAGCTACTTTTCGTTTGGCAATCTTTTTGTAATCCTCCTTCAGGGTGACTGTGACGATAGCCTCTTCTTCCTGAATCTTGGAGGTGTAATCCTTGATTTCTTTCACTTCGGGCAGTCTGCTTTCCAGTTCCTTAACCACAATGTCGGTTGATTCAAGGGTTGATCCCGTGGGCATGGTCACATAAATTGAAAAGCTGTCCTGGTCCACCTCTTTCAGGTTATTGACACTGATGGCCGTCACGATAAAAATGGAAATGAAAAATACGACCAGTGCGCCGATCACCGTGGCTGCCGGTTTGCGCATGGCCGATTTCAGGAGGACGATATAGATCTGGATGATCCTGATATTGGTGGTTACCTTTTCATAGAAGATGTTGTGCGATGATTTGCCTTTCAGCAGGGTGTGGGCCAGCATCGGGATCAGCATCAGGGCCACAATGGCTGAGATGACGATGGTCGACACGATGGAAATGCCGATATGGTTGCCTAATAACCGGATCATGCTCTCCGTTGAAAAAATAAAGGGAAGGAAAACAGTGATGGTGGTCAGAGTGGCTGCAACGACCGATCTCCATACTTCGGAAGTTCCCTGAATCACTGCACGGTCGGGCGGAAGTTTCTTCCCCGACAGCCGGTAAATATTCTCCAGCACCACCACGCTGTTATCGAGCAGCATGCCCACTGCCATGGCCATGCCTACCAGGGTCAGGCTGTTGATGGAGATCCCGAAGGCATAAAAGAGGTTAAAGGCGGTAAAGACAGAAACAGGGATAGCCAGTGCAATGATCCCGACAAGCCGGAGGTTTTTCAGGAAGACCCACAGCACAAATATGGCCAGAAGCCCGCCAACCAAAGCCAGGGAGATGATCTGGTCGATGTTTTTCTCCATGGTATCGGCCAGGTTGGATTGAATGACCAGCTCCACATCCTTGGGAGCCAGTTTTTTATTCAGTTTGGCAATGATTTCCTGGGTGCGGTGCGAGAGATCGATCAGGTTGGACTGAGAATCGCTGACCAGCAACATGGAGATAGCGTCCAGTCCATTCACCCGGCTGAGGGTGGTCTCTTCCTTGACCCCGAAATAGACCTCGGCCACATCTTTCAGAAAAATCGGTCCGTCGGCCAGCACAATATTCTCGATATCCTTTACATCCTGGTATTCAGCCGTCACATGCACGAAATACTGTTTGCCCGAATCATGAAGGTAACCTGCAAAGGTGCGGTTCAGTGCATTGGAGCTCAGTGCTCTTGAAATCTGGGAAGGGGTGATGTTATAGGCGTCGCAGGCTGCCTTATCGATCGTAATCTCAATCGATCGTTCCTTCCCTCCGTATACATTTACGGAGGCAATCCCATCGACATTGGAAATTTCGTTGGTGACTTCCTGATCCACGATATTGCGGATGCGGTCGGTACCTCCGCTTCCCCTTATCTGCAACTCCATGAACTGGTTGGTGAGCTGCTGGACATCCACCCTGGCCAGGGTGACGGTAAATCCTTCCGGCAGGGTTTGCCTAACCTGATCGATTTTTTCCTGCATCTTCAGGTAGAGGTACTTGAAATTGACGTTTTTCTTGAAACTGATCTGAATGGATGCCTGCCGGTTATTCAGCCAGGTTTCAATCTCTTCCACCCCCTCAATGGTGCCGACAGCCCCTTCAACCGGGATCACAGCCTGGTTTTCCATGTAGTTGGGATCTACCTCCTGCCGGGAGGAGATTTGGACAAACAGCTGGGGCAGGGTGGAGTCGGGCATCAATTCCACAGGCAGTTGTTTATAGGAGATAAAACCCAGAAGGGTCACCCCGATAAACAACATGCTGATAAAAACCTTTCTGTTGATGATAAACCTCATCTGTAGCTATTTTTAATTTGCCTTTTCCTGAACGTTGTATTCCGATGCGGAAACCGGGTGCAGGCGGTCTAATATGTCGTAAACACACGGAATGACTACCAGGGTCAGAATGGTGGATGTGACCAGTCCTCCGATGACGGCCAGCGCCATGGGTGACCTGAGCTGCACACTTTCCCCGAATCCGATGGTCAGGGGGATGAGTGCAAGAATGGTGGTCAGGGTGGTCATCAGGATAGGCCGTAACCGTTGTTGCCCGGCCAGTATGATGGCACTTCTGCGATCCATACCCTCCTTTCGGAGCTGATTGATCCGGTCGATCAGAATAATGGAACTGTTCACGGCAATCCCGGCCAGCATGATGATCCCGATAATGGCCATGATGTTGAAAGTCCTTCCGAGAATGAAAAAGGTGATAATGCTCCCCACGATGGCAAACGGGATGGTCAGTAACACGGTAAAGGGATGGATCAGCGATTCAAAGATGGAGGCCAGAACCATGTAAACCAGCACGATGGAGAGGATCAGGGCAAATCCGAGGTTACTCATGGATTCCTCTCTTTTTTCCTCATCGCCGGTCACTTTGATGGAATAATCAGGCTGCAGGGAAATATCCGAGGTGGCGTTCCTGATTTTTCCGGCTACATGTTCAAGCGGGACACCGGGCTCCAGCTGGGCTGTGATTTTCCCTATCCTGTTCTGGTCACGGCGGAAAATCTCTTTTGGGGAGGATCCGTATTTAATATCTGCAATTTCTGAAATCCGGAATACCTGGGTCCCTGAAGTAACCGTCAGGTCACTGATATCCGACAACCTGGTCTCCGGAAGTTTGATGGTGATATCGCTCATCTCCCCCCCGTGTTCCAGCTGGCCGGCGCTTTTCCCTTCCAACTGGTCCTGCAGCTGGGAGACAATGGTGCTTACGCTCAGATTGTACATCCCGGCCCTTACCCTGTCAATGACCACTTCCACCTCCGGGGCACCGTTCTCGATCGAGGATTGAATATTGAAAATTTCCGGGACGGTTGTCATTCTCTCTTTAACCTGAGTGGCCAGCCGTTCAATTTCATCCAGGTCTTCCCCCTTTATTTCCACCACCACAGGCGCTTCATCGGTGCCAAGCACCGTCTTCAGGGCGGTCTCTTCCTTGGCAAAGGTGACTTCCAGATCGGGAATGTCGGTGGTCAGTTTATCGATGGTGGCAATCACGTCATCGGCTGTATGGCTGGATCCTTTAGTCAGGATAACTTTGATTTCGGCTGTATTCTCGCCTTCAAAGACGGAGGATTCATCGCCGGAAAGGCCGTTGGTGGGTCCCGCATGGGAATATAATTTGTCCAGGTCGGTGCCAAGGTATTCGGTGAGGATCGATTCAATATTTTTCACAGTTGATTCGGTTCGCTGCAATTTGGTTCCTTCTGCCAGTTTCAGATCGATGGTAAATTCATGTGCTTCGGTCTGCGGCATGAATTCCGACCCGATATGGGGCAAAAGCAGGAAGGAGAAGCCTATAAATATCAATCCCAGGATTACCACCAGCCATTTGACATTCATCACCTTTTCCAGCAACCGGCCGTACCATTTCATCTGAATAGCCTTATGGGAAACCGGTGCCGGTTTATTCCGGTATAAACGGTGGTAAAGCATTGGAATAAGCAGCATGGCCGCAAAAAGGGAGGAGATGAGCGAGAAAGTCACTGTCCATGCCTGGTCTTTGAACAACTCGCCCGATGCTCCGTGCAGATATACAATTGGCAGAAATACCACGATAGTGGTGAGGGTGGAGGCCAGAATAGCCCCGCTTACCTGGGCGGTACCGTTCACGGCTGCATCTTTTGCATTTTCACCCCCTTCGTGCCGACGGAAGATATTCTCAATGACCACGATGGCATTGTCAACCAGCATACCCGCTCCCAAAGCCAGACCTCCCAGTGTCATGATGTTGAGCGTGAGGTCGTTGAAATACATCAGGTTGAATGTGGCGATGACAGAAAAGGGTATGGCCAGGCTGACGATAAAAGTGGTCCCAATCCTTCGCAGGAACAGGAAGAGCACAAAAACAGCAAGGATGATGCCATACAGGGCCGATTCCTCCACTTCGGAAATGGAGCTTTCAATATATTTCCCCTGGTCGCTGACCGGAGTGAGCTGGTATCCCGGCAATGCCTTTCTGATTTTTACCAGTGCTTCATTGATCTGTTCCACCGCTTTAACGGTGTTGAAACGGGTCTCTTTGTATACCGAAAGGCCGATGCACCGTTTTCCGTTCAGGTGAACAATGTTGACCGGTTCCTTATTGGCATAGGAGACCGTGGCCACATCCTTCAGGTAAACCGGGGCATAGGGAGCTGTATTTACGGTACCATTTGATGCCGTGACTGCCTTATACCCGACGATCAGGTTCTGAAAATCATCGATGTTCTGCAGCAGTCCGACGCCTTTAACAATATACTGGAGTCCCATTTCCGAAATCCTTCCTCCCGACACGCTGCGGTTGAAGTTTTGGATACGCTGG
>Ga0116193_1001722_pt1 | contig 17591 bp, 13 predicted proteins | sample AD_UKC115_MetaG_FD_89892 | JGI IMG/M metagenome (GOLD analysis project Ga0116193, IMG submission 89892) | Active sludge microbial communities of municipal wastewater-treating anaerobic digesters from Hong Kong - AD_UKC115_MetaG | ecosystem: Engineered > Bioreactor > Anaerobic > Digestate... | reverse complement strand
TATTATAAGGTATATCCAGACCTACTCCCTGCAGGGACACCGAATGATGGTGTTTTCCCGTATTTTATTGTAAATGGTCTTCCTACAGGAATTACAGGTTTACTGATTGCCGCAATTTGTGCTGCCGGAATGAGTACAGTTTCCACAAGCATTAACAGTTCCGCAACAATTATTCTAACAGATTTTTTTCAGCACAAAAAATTATTATCAGAAAAAAAGAAAATGAAGATTCTATATGCATCATCATTTATCCTTGGATTCTTGGGAGTCGGCCTCGGCGTTGCTCTCATGTCTGTTCAAAGTGCTCTGGAAGCTTGGTGGAGTTTGGCAGCCATTTTTAGCGGCGGCATGCTGGGATTGTTCCTCCTGGGCTATTTAACCAAGCGTGTTAAGAGCATTCATGCAAGTATCGGTGTTACTTGTGGAGTAATCCTTATAGCCTGGATGAGTTCAAATGAAAATATATATTTCCATAAATATTTAACGATCGTATTTGGTACAATAGCAATATTCCTTATCGGTTTTCTTTCAGCAATCATATTACGCAGACATTCTGAAAAAGCCAGAACACAATAAATAAAATTTTTCTCTCCTCCATGCAAGGTTTCATCATTACGGGATTTATATAGTAGAAACCCATTAAAAACGTTACAATGATGAAAACTTTAAGAATGACTTTATTATCGATGACGATCTTGATTACGTCAATTAGCTTGCAATCATGTCTGGATGATGATGACGATTATCCGGCATCCGTGAGATACCCGAATGCTCTTGTCACCGTAAAGACAGGTAATGCCGACAGCTGTTATTTTCAGTTGGATGACAAGACGACATTATTTCCCACCAATCTAAGCAAACATCCCTATGGCAAAAAAGAAGTACGGGCCTTGGTAAATTTTTCTGAGACAAATGAAAACAGCCATGGATATTCGAAAGCCGTTCACGTGAATTGGATTGACAGCATCCTAACCAAACCTGCCATTCCGAGCTTAGGCGTTGAATCTGACAAGAAGTATGGAAAAGACCCCGTAGAGATAATCAATGACTGGGTAACCATTGCCGAAGACGGCTACCTGACACTTCGCTTCCGCTCCATCTGGAGCACCGGCAGAACACATTGGGTAAATCTTCTTACAAACGTAAACGCCGAGAATCCGTACGAAGTTGAATTCCGCCATAATGCCGAGGGAGACACCAACGGAAGATGGGGGGATGCCCTGGTTGCATTCAATCTGAAAGACCTTCCGGACACACAAGGAAAGACCGTGAAACTGAAACTGCGGTGGAATTCTTTCAGCGGAGAAAAAACAGCAGAATTCAATTATTGCAGCCAAAAAGGGACAAAAGGCTCCTTGCAAGTTGAAAACTTGAAAATTACTACAAATCTAAAATAAATTGAAAATAAATCCGATACCATGCAAGATATCGCAAAAATCGGATTCTTATATATGAGTACTCAGGATATATTATTGTTTAATTTAAAAAGAAAGAAAATGAAATCTAACAAATTATTTAAAAGTTTATTATTTATGTTCTGTTGTTTGAGTACCCTTGCTTTGGTGTCTTGTGACAATGATGATAACGATCCGGTGCCAAGCAACGCAAAAGAGGTATTAGGGGACTATACCGGTACTATTACCGTAAACAGCAACAAAGAGTCAGTAGGTGTAAACATCAATAAGACAGTAGCGATTAGTGCTTTCCCTATAAAAGAGATTGTTACTGCTGTAGTTGACAAGACTCATCAGGAAGAGGCTCTGAAATCACTGAAGGAAACAACCTATTCGATGGATTATAATGCTTCGGCTACCGACAAAGCCATCGCGCTTTCTCTTACGCCAAAAGAGCTCGACTTCGATATGACAGTAGGCGGAAAAAGCCAGAAAGTAAAAGTAACCTTCGCTTCATCGGCTACAGGGTCTTATGTGATTGCAGACAAAGCTCTTGCCCTCACACTCAAAGCGGAGAGCATAAGCATAGACGGAACGAAAGTAAGCCCGTTCACTGCCATCGACTTCGTTCTTGCAGCAAAAAAGAAATAAATTTATTCTAACCCATTTCAAAAAAAGGAGGAGCACTCTGAGTAAAAGTGTTCCTCCTTTCTACCACTATGATGTATATCGGCAACATGAAAGAGACGGACCTTGTCCTGCTCATCCGGAAGAAAGATGCCCGCGCGATGAAGACCCTTTACGGTCGTTACATCGGGTATCTCACGGCTACGTGCTCCCGTTACATCGTTCGTGAAGATGACGTAAAAGACATCCTGCAGGAGAGTTTCATCAAGATATTCACGTCTCTGGATAAATTTGAATACCGCGGTGAAGGTTCCTTGAAAGCCTGGATGACACGCATCGTAGTAAATGAATCGTTGAAATTTCTCAAGAAAAGCAAAGAAGTGGATCTCATCCAATACACATGGGACTTACCTGAAACAGAAGATATGGAAGAACCTGATATAAACGAAGTCCCTACATCAGTGATACAGGAAATGATACAGGATTTGCCCGTCGGCTATAGAACCGTTTTCAACCTTTATGTATTCGAACAGAAGACTCATAAAGAAATTGCCGAATTGCTGAATATCAGAGAAGATTCATCAGCCTCTCAATTGCACAGGGCTAAAAGCATTCTGGCAAAAAAGATTAAGGAATATACCTCAGTAAAACAAGATTGTCTATGAATGAAAAGTGGATAAATGATATACGCGAAAGGCTCATCGATTACAAGAAGCCTGCTCCGGATGGCTTATGGGAAGATATCGAAAGAGCCATAGAGGAAAAAAATATCTCTTCATCAAAAAAGACAGGTAAAAAAGTTTTTTTGTGGAGTGGACGCATTGCGGCAGTTGCAGCGATGGTGGCACTGTTATTCCTTATTGTAAAGAAAGAACCGGAGAATAATCCTACTGCATTTAAAGAATCCTGTCCGCAGATGATTCCTGCTCCCGACAAATCCGACTTGTACCGGATAGTAAAAGAAAGCAAGAATAAAATAGCCATGAATGGCAACGCAATCCGAAAGCCTTTACAACAAGAAGTATCTCTGGCCGAAGTGCTTGCAAATGATACATCGCTGATTGCCGAGGGCAAAGAGACATCCCCTAAGGAAGAGGATTCCAAACCTACAAAGAAAAAACAAGTAACCGCCAATGTTCCCTTTGGTGATGAACCACAAGTCGGGATATTCCGGAAATCAAGCAGGTCTGGAAAACTGACAACAGATTTTTATGTCTCCAATTCTTCCAATGCAACGAAGTCAAGCAATCTGTATGGAGACATGATGACTTGCAACAGTCCTCTTGTCCGGACTGCAGCCATGGAAGATGTCTTGCATTACAATATAGACAAAGATGTCCAAACGAAAGTAAAGCATGAGCAACCTATAAGATTGGGGCTGAATCTTCGATACCACCTCAATGATGATATCAGCATAAAGGGAGGTATCTCCTATTCCAGACTCGTGTCGCACATCACTTCGGGCAGTGAAGAATACAGATATGAGACCAAGCAGACGCTGCATTTCGTGGGTATACCTCTAGGAATAAACTACAGTCTCTTTCAGAACAAGAGCATCAATGTTTATGCTTCTGCTGGAGGGATGGTAGAGAAATGCGTTTCGGGACACTCCGTAACAGATTATGTCATCAAGGATCATCTGACCGAAACGGAGAGATCCGATGTCAAAGTACACCCCTTGCAATGGTCGGTTAATGCTTCTGCAGGCTTGCAATACAATGTCTCACCCCAGATGGGGCTATATGCCGAACCGGGAGTGAATTATTATTTCAACAATGGCAGTCCCGTCAATACCATCTATGGAGAAAAACCTCTGAACTTTAATTTAGAAATCGGATTGAGATTTTCAATCAAATAAATAATTACTTTTGCATACGTATAATAAAAAATCATCATGAAAAAGTTTAACATTTTTATGTTCCTGTCAGCCGCTTTGCTGCTGACTGCCTGTCACAACAGCGGATTAGCTCGAAAAGCTTCTTCCTCTGACATTCCCTACACCCTTGCCGAAAGATATTTTCAGAACAATGATGTAAAAACACTTCCCACAAACAAAGTCACGACAGAAAAGGATTTCGAGAATCTGTTTGGCGCAGCACCCGTCATGGGAAAAAACGGAATGCCTACACCTATCGACTTCTCGAAGGAATACGTGATTGCCGTGAGCAAACCCGAAACGTATTATTCAACAGAACTTATGCCCGTAAGTCTGAAAAGAGATACTTCAAACAATATTATCTTTACTTACAAAGTTGTAACGAAAGGAGGAAAGCAAACTTATTCCATAGTGCCCTGCCTCCTCATTATTGTCAACAACAAGGAGCAAGGCAAAATAACTGTAAGAGAAATTCAATGAACCTCACTGATTTGTCCGGAAGGCTGAAGCTGATAGTCAGTACAATCCTTCAAAACAAACTGACCGATTTTCTTCATTGCAGGCAAAGAACAATCCGATAAGGAAATACCGGATGCATCATCGAACACAAAGGCCGGTCGGAAGTCATCTTCATTGATAGACAAAGAGAGATTCTTCATTGTCAACCCCTTCACGTGCCGCACATAGAATCCCCATGAAGGCAATTCACCAAACATAGAGAACTCCGGATATTCCTTGATTTGCTCGGGGACCTGCCCGAGTCTGCTCAAAGCGACATAACCCATACCTCGTGTAGCTCTGCCTGGACAGGATATCTTTATATTCTCCAAATGAACATTCTCCACCTTATTCCCAGGGATGCCGCAGATGGAAGATGGAAACGAATTATGGAAGAAATCAACTTCGGGACCCCGCAAATCATAATTTATATCGGGACGACCGAAAGGAATCTCCACATCAACATTACTGATGAATACATTCCGTATGCTTCCGGGCCTGTTACCCGCCCGCTGTCCGAGACGGATAAAAATGGCATTTCCGGTATTACGGGCAACGATATTGCTCACTCTGATATTGTCAATCTGTCCGCCATCCACAGATTCTATGGCAATGGCAGAACGGAAAGTATCAAAAACCCGAATAGAATCAATCCTTACATTCTTGAATCCGCCGAAAGAAGCCGTTCCGAACTTCACGGCACTGGCACTGCTTCGAATTTCACAATTGGAGATGTAAATGGAATCATTGAAACTGTCGGCATGATAGGACTTCAGGCAAATGCCGTCATCGGCCGAATTAATATTGCATCCTGTGATCCGTACATTCCTGCAATCCGTCACATCGATACCGTCATTGTTCCAATAGGCACGATTGAAGATTCTCAAATTTTTGAGAACCATATCTGAACATAAATCAAAAGACAAGCCCCAGTTTGAACTATTTCTCATCTCAACAGATTCAATACAAACACCGTGGCAACTGTCAAAATAAAGGAGCTTTGGGCGTACCAACTCGCTCGGTCTCTTTCTTCGGTTATTATAGTTCTTATCCACATAGATTCCTGCATGATGCAGACTGTCGGCATTGAGTGCCAAAGCAAGCCCTTGTCCATCGATAGCACCTTCTCCCGTAATGGAGATTCTCTCTGCTTTATCGGCAACTATCAGTGCCAAAGATGAATTATCCTTTCTTTCCTGATTCTGAGTTCCTGTTGTCTGAAGTTCAAAATACTGGAAAGGATCCGTACTTCCAAGGATCACTGCATTTTTCTGCAAATGTAATTCAACCTTCGACTTCAGATGAAGACCTCCGGTGAGGTACTTGCCTTCTGGGAAAACAATCCTACCACCTCCCTTGCTACTCACTTTATCAATAAGTGATTGGAGTGCTTTGGTATTCAAGGTTGTGCCATCGGGCTTTGCACCAAATTCTGTTACTTTGTAGTCCTTGGATTGGACGGGAAGCATTGTTGTACACAGTGCAACAGTCATATATATTATTTTTAGTGTATGTTTCATACTTTTTGTTTTTTCGTAAAGTTCATTATGCAAAAATATAAAAAAAAGACGCATAGACTACTGACAAAACAGGTCTACACGTCCTAAATAAAAATATTAACCTAATTTATATCACTCATTGAAGGAGGAATGGAACTATCGGATGTTCCCCAACTTTTGTTGGGAATGTCACCCATCTTAAATTCCAATGTCCCACCTTTTAGAATCATATCATGTGTAATGTATGTCTTATCATATTCTTCACCGTTCCATAACACCTTTTGAATATAAATATTCTTAGAAGACGCTTCGGGTGTCAATATGATAAACCTCTTTCCGCTTTTCAGAGAAATGACAACCTTTCTAAAAAATGGTGTGCCTATTATGTAGTTGGGAGTACCGGGACAAACAGGATAGAATCCCAATGTAGAAAATATATACCAGGATGACATTTGCCCAGCATCATCATTGCCCGACAACCCTCCGGGAAGATTCAGGTATTCTGTATCAACTATGTGTCGAACTTCCTTTTGTGTTTTCCACGGCATACCCATGTAATTATAGAGATACCCTATCTGATGGCAAGGCTCGTTTCCGTGCCAATATCGTTTTTCCGAGAACATGGAATCCAACCGTGCTACAAAGGCATCTTTACCTCCCATGCTTTTTGCTAGTCCCTGTACATCATGAGGAACATACCAAGTATAATGACAAGGTGTTCCCTCTGTTATGAAATGACAGAATTTCAGAGCGTTGAACTCATCGATAAATTTGCCATCCTTATGTCTTCCTTGGGCATATCCGGTACGGGGATCTATTACATTACGGTAGTTCAAGGCTCTTTTGGCTAAGATTTCCGCATCTTCCTCGTAATCCCATTTTTTTGCGAGGACGGAGAGCACATAGTCATCATAGGCATATTCCAGAGTTCTGGAGACCTGTTCCTCCCTATGAAAAGCTTCCTTCACAGAGTCCTCCAAGGGTATATATCCGTACTTGATATAAGAATCTAGTGCCCTGCGTCCAAGTCCGTCCTTGTAGTCTTCATATTTTTCAGGTGTTTCAAAGGCATTTTGCCTCATGGCCTTATAGGCTTTCTTTGTATCGAAATTGCGGATACCTTTCACATAGGCATCTCCGATGAGAGAAATGCAATGATCACCAATCATCTCCGAGGTGTAGCTGTTCCAACAAGGAAAAATAGGGAACCACCCGCCCTGGTCATATTTATCCAATAGAGAGCGAATCATTTCGGTAGATTTTCCCGGCTCTATGATGTTGAGCAAGGGATGAAGTGAACGATAGGTATCCCACATACTGAAGTCATCGTAATAGGCATAGCCTTCCGTACGTACAATTGGTTGCCCTTTCGAGAAAGAAGGATGACTCCCGTCCACATCACTCACTGCATGAGGAAGAAAAGATGCCCTATACATAGCACTATAAAATTGTTGTTTAGTATCCTCATTATTATCATCAATCTGAATGGCCGAAAGATGTATATTCCATTCCCTGTGCAGATTCTTCTTCACCTTATTGAAATCCCAGCCAGGCAATTCCTTGTTAAGATTATTTGCAGCGCCTTCCATACCTGTGAAGGAAGAGCCTACCTTTACCAAAACGGGGGAGTCCTTTTTTGTCTGGAACTTCACATACACACCGATACCCTTCGCCTTGCCGACGGACTTTACACCCTCGAATGTCTTGCTGTCCTTATATATTCCGTAGGAAGAAACTTTAGTGTTCAGTGCTATAATAAAATATCCGCTAAATCCTGCAGATTGTCCGAAACCTTGATATATGCGGTAAACAGGATTATGCCCGCGAATCTCATTTTTGACCGGATCATACTCAATGTAGCCTTCACCCTCATCATTGTTGGGATTCACCACCAAGTAGGCATCTCCATCCTTCTGATAGGTAAAACGGAATATTCCTGCTCTTGAAGTACCGGTCATTTCAGCATTCACTCCATAATCTTCCAGTTGTACCGAATAATAGTAAGGGGTAGATATCTCCTTGGAATGAGAAAAGAGACTTGCTCGATCCTTGGGCTGGCATTTCAATTTCCCCGAAACCGGCATCAGGGTCACGGAGCCATAGTCCTGAGTGCATCCGCCGTTTATCCAATGCGAATTGCGAAACCCTTGAATACGGGTATTTTTATAATAATAAGGAGAAACACTCTTTAGTTCGGTATCTTCCGTCTGCGGAGTCCAGAAATTCATCCCGTAAGGAGAAAAAACTGCAGGTATTACCTGTCCTTTTTCCGCTACACCTTTACCAAAAAGGGTTGCAGTCAAAGTCTTGCTGTTATCTGTCCCTATCATTGTCTGCACATAAGAAGCCCAGTCCTGCTGTGCCATTGCATAATAGCTATAGAAGCAAGATAGACAAAGAAATAATAAAGTCTTCTTTTTCATAAAACCGTTTTATTTGAATCAGGGGAAGAGAATACTCTTCCCCTGACAAATTATTATTCGTTGTAGCCTGGGTTCTGTTCCAGAGAATAGTTGGTTCTCTGGCGTTCAGTGAGAGGAATAGGACGCAGTTTATAGACAGCCTTCATTCCCGACAATCCGTTATCTTGGTTAAGTTGCACAAACTCATTGTATTTATAAGCTCTCTCAAACAATTTATCTGAACGCTTCAGATCCATCCATCGATTTGATTCTCCAAAAAGCTCGCGACCGCTTTCATCAAGAATTACATCAATGTCTATTTTTGTCAAAGGATTCACACCTGCACGTGTACGAATATCATTAACTTCTTTCAAAGCCAATGATGATTGTTGGTTCTTTATATAAGCCTCCGCTAATAACAGTTTCGTCTCGGCGGTACGGAAAATATAGATTTCACGTGTTCCCTGAGGATCGGCACCATCACTGATACTTGCAGTATAGATTCCTGATTTTCCAATATATGAATCATAAAATTTATAAACCATAGGCCATGCAGTATCCATTCCTCCAAGAACTTGAGGTTTATGATAATCACTTGGATTAATTATCAAATATACAGTTGGATGTTCTGACATATAGGTTAGCATTTCTTCTTCAGTCATTGATGTCCTCGGGAAATAAATAACAGGATCATCCTTGCTAAATGTGATTTGTTTACCTGTTAACGCATTAGTTGCTGTTCCAGCCTTTCCTGCAATAATTGAACGTTTCAGATAAGTTTCACTAACACGAATATCATTTTCATCAAAACTATTTATCCATCCTAATGTAGGTTTATAAGCAAAATCGTTTCGATAATAAGGGTAACCACGATGTGTATTACCTGGAAACATATATACATTAAAATGAAAATGTTGATATAGTCCACTTCCTATTGATTGTTCCGAATTTGTAGTATAGTTCCATAAATTATTCGTCCCTTGTCCAAACTGAATTGCAAATATCACTTCTGTATTTGTAGGATTATAACCACCTCCATCTTGTGCATTAAAGAGTTCATTCCAAGAGCTAACCATTGGATGTAAAGAAATAACATCTTTAAAGTATGTTATGGCATCAGTAACGTCACTTGAATTTGCAAAGCTTTTGTAGCTACGAGTCAGCAATATTTTTCCAAGAAGATGCTCAGCAGTAGCTTTGTCCACACGTCCAAAATTTGCGGTAGTTAATGTTGAAGGAAGCGCACTAATAGCTTTTTTCAGATCATTAATTATCTGTGTATAAACTTCTTCATCTGAATTACGTATAAAGTTGTAAGAAGGAGTGGTGGATTCCTCAAGAACCAAAGGTACTCCACCGAAAGTTTCCACCAGATTGAAATAGCAATAAGCACGAAGCGTCAATAATTCTGCCGTACGTAAAGCCTCCGTAGAACTCTTCAGAGAAAGGTTTTTCCCACGAGTCATAGCAGTGTTACACTTATTGATCACGTCATAATTAGCGCACCAAAATTCATAGAAGGCATTTTCAGAAGAACTCACATAAAAGTAATCCTGAATGCCATCCTGACCTGTTAATTGGCCTTGAGTTTCATAGTCATCCGTTCCATACCACATACAGTTGGTTTTCTGACAAAGAGGACGCATATACATATATGCTGCCGCAACTAATTCTTCATACTGCGCTTCCCCTTTGATATAATTACTATCCGTCACGGCAGAATAATTGGTCTCATCCAAACTGCAAGAAAACAGAAGACCTGTAGTACATAACAATAATATGCTTTTATATATATTTTTCATATCGAGTAATCTCCTTTATTAAAATGTTAAGTTTAAACCAATCTCCATAGATCTTGTCATAAAATACATAGTATCGGTCCCGTTACTGGCAGCTTCAGGGTCCAATCCTTTATAATTAGTAAAAACAAACGGATTTTGACAAGATGCATAAGCATGCAACTTACTTAGACCTATTTTCTTGATAAATCCAGAAGGTGCGTCATAACCCAATGTTATATATCCAATTTTCACGAACGACGTTTTCTGCCATAATAAAGCTGTTATTTCTCCTGGGTTGCTCAATCCCGGACGGCACCATTCAATATCGTTATCGGCTGCATTGGATTCACTCCAGTATTTCAAATTCAAATGATTGAATAAACTGTTGTCATCACGAGCTGTAGTCCAATGGAATTGTGAATAGTTCCACTGCCCTTGGCGAGTATAAACATTTACAGCCAAACTCCAATTTTTGTAATTGAAAGTACTCGTAACCCCACCAGTCCATTTCGGATAACGAGAACCGAGAAATACTTTATCTGCTGTTGTGGTTGTCCAATTTCCGCTATAACCATCATTTTCATATACTTTTATAGAACCAGGAGCTAGACCCAGTGACAATGCACGTTCATAACCCTCATCACCCTTGTTCCAATAACCTACTTTTTGATAATTCCAAACAGCACCTACCGACTGGCCCACAAACCATTCGTTTGCCTCATCTCTTTCTGCTCCTCCTGACAATTCAACAATCTCATTGTGATTTGATGTAAAATTCATGTTAAGATTCCAACTGAAATTCTTCATTTTTATGGGAACCAAGTTCAATCCAAGTTCGATTCCCTTGTTGTCAACTACCCCAACATTATCCATAACTGAAGCATATCCGGTCATTTCAGAAAGTACTCTATTCATCAAGATATTATCCGTACGTCTTCTGTAATAGTCGATCGTACCATTAATACGACCTTTTATAAATGAATAATCTAAACCGAAGTTCCATTCCTTGGTAGTTTCCCACGAAAGATTTGCATTAGCAAGATTTTTGATTATACTAGCTGTCTGGGCAGAACCGAAATTATATGAATAATTGATAATATTGGATTGTGTCTGATAAGGATTCACGTTATTATTATTACCTGATATACCATAACTAACACGAAGTTTCAAATTATCAATCCAGTTATATTTCTTCATAAAGTTTTCTTCAGTTATTCTCCAGCCTATTGCAGCGGAAGGGAAAAATTTCCAACGATGTCCTGCTGCAAGACGCGAAGAACCGTCATAACGCCCTGTGGCAGTCAGCAGATATTTACCTTTATAAGTGTAGTTGGCTCTGCTAAAAAAGGAAAACCATTGTTCCTGAGCATAAGATGAGCCCACAACATCTGCAAGAGATTTGTTAGCTGCAGCGGCCAAATTATACCATTTATATAAATCTGTTGCAAAATTTTTCACATCTGTCGATATATTATCATTCTTAGACTTTACCCATTCAGAGCCAACCATTAGACCAAGAGAGTGGTCTCCAAATGATTTATCGGCATTAACAGTATTTGTCCATGTGTATTTTAGTGAATTGGTAGAGACGGTCTTCGCCGTAGCATTCGCAGAATTACCCTTGCCATTCTTTGACTGTGCACCATAATACATACCGTATCTGCTGAAGTATGCATCAGGTGAAAACTGCGTCTTCATAGTCAGCCAGCCTAATGGTTTAAATTGAAGATATACATTACCGAATGCATGCAGACCTAATGTTTCAGTCATATCGTTTTTCTTCTCCACCAATGGATTGGACACATTTGTCAAGCCATCATCTGGAAATGTACGAAGGCTTCCGTCCTCATTGTACATATCTGTCAAAGGGTTCAGACGATATGCCTGACGTACTGTTTCGGGACTAGTGATAGTCTTTGTATAGGCGGTATAGATGCTGATTCCAGCCTTCAAAACCTTGCTCAAGTCCTTATCAACCGAAGTGCTGAAGTTGTATCGCTTGTAATTGTCTGTACCCGTTACACCGGATTCGTCCGTATAGCCTACACCGAATGAGTAGACAAGACCAGTTCCGCTTCCATACACTCGCAAGGAATGGTTCTGTGAAACTGCAGTCTTGAGCAGAGCATCCACCCAATCCACTTCTTTACCTGCCGTATAATTGTTGTAAGCCTGTGTGGTCAGAGCATTTTGGTAAGAGGCTCTTTGTCCATTGTATGTATAATTTTTCCAGTTGCTTCCCATGTATCGCTCCACCTTATAGTCAGCAAATTCAGAAGCGTTGAGCATATCAGGTAGATGAGTTGCTGTGGAAAAACTTACGAAACCGTTGTACTCCACGTTGCTCTTTTCCTTTATAGCAGAGCCTTTCTTGGTTGTAACAATAACCACACCGTTAGCACCACGCGAACCGTAAATAGCTGTGGATGATGCGTCCTTCAGCACATCGATGCGCTCAATGTCATCAGGAGCTATATCGTTCATATTGTCCATCATCATCCCGTCAATTACATACAAGGGAGTATTGATGCTGTTGGCATTGCCTGTACCGCTGTTGGAAATCGTATTTTGCCCACGCACCATAATGTTGAAACCGGAACCTGGATTGTTACCGTTCTTCACAATGTCCACACCAGCTATGGTTCCTTGCAATGCTGCTGCGGCACTCTGCTTGTGAGAATCAAGAATTTTATCGGAATTGACCGTTGTCAAAGAACCTGTGAAGTCACTTTTTTTGGCAACTCCATATCCTACTACAACCACTTCATCCAATGTTTTGGAATCTTCTTGAAGAACTATCGTAAGCGGACCATCCTTTCTTGGATCAACTTCCTGAGATACATATCCTATATAGGAAACGACCAATTTGGACTTTCCGGATATTGGCAAGGTAAAATTACCGTCAATATCTGTTATGGTTCCGTTTGTAGTTCCTTTTTCCAATATATTTACACCTATGATTGTTTCACCACTGGCATCCTTTACAACACCTTTGGCTACTTTAGCTTTAGATGGCTGAACTTTCTCTTTTGCAATAATGATATGATTATTATTGAACGTTGCACTGCATTCTGTTCCTTGCAGCAACTGTTCCATTACAGATTTTACATTATTATCTTTAGGAAGATTCTTAATAACTTTCGAATCATTTACCTCTTGAATATTATAGTCAACGAACATCTTTGTTTGCTGTTCAATCTGCTTAAAAGCTGACTTCAAGGTTACATTGTTCCCCGAAAGATGAACTTGCTGATGCTGGCTGTATGCCAAAACGCTGAAAGAAGATAAAGCCAATATTAAGAATAATTTGAAAAACTTTCTTCCTGTTTTTAATTGTACTAGATTCATTTTTTCTATATTTGTATGTTGAAATTTAAGTTATTGAATAAGACGTTTTTTCCGTCTTCGGATTTAAGTTATTAACTTGGTTTCAAACTCCGGAAAGAGGATCTTCGCAACTTCATCTTTCCGGTTTTCTTTTCTGCATAGTAATTCTCCTTTTTATGAATTAGTTTATAATAATTACATTCCCTTTTATCTTATATTGAATACCTATTAACTGCTGTACAACTCCCATTACATCGTGTATGGACTCCTGAGGACCGAATTTCACATTATAGTATTCTTTCCCGTATTTCTGGGAATTATATTGAATGACTACGTTGAAGCGGCGTTCCAAAGAAGACATCAATTGGTCGAAGGATACATGCTCAAATATCAGGAAGCCTTGCCGCTCCATGGCATACAATGCTGCATCTACTGTTTGTATGGTGGCGGTGTGATTCTTGTTTGAATAGACATATTGCTGATTGGGCTTGAGTACTGCCGGCTGCAAAAAACTTCCGTTCACACTCACTAGTACCTTTCCTTCTTCCAAAGTAGCTGTTGTGAAAGAGTCCGAAGGATAGGAATTGACCGTGAATACAGTTCCCAGGGCTTGGATTTGAAGACAATTTGTCTTGACGATGAAAGGTTGCTCCTTATTCTTTTTTACTTTGAACGATGCTTTTCCATTCAAATAAATTGGTCGGGTTTTCATGTTACTGAAATCCTTGGGATAAATCAAGACGGAACCGGCATCAACCCATACTCTGGAGCTATCGGGCAAAGTGAGGACCTTGCTTTCTCCATAAGGAACAAAGAATTCTGCCATTTCGGTGGATGAAGAAATAATAGTTTTATGTGTGAAATAAGTGGCTGTCACTGCCGATAAAATCATTAAAGCTATTACTGCTGCATATTTCATGAATTGCTTGCGGAATGGAGTCTTGTTCTTGTGAACGGGAAAGAAGTATAACCGTTTGTTGAGTTTTTCCCAATCCGTCTGTGTGGATTCATTGCTCACGGCTGAATTCTGATTCCAAAGATCCTGCATAGCTTCGTTCTTTTCCTCTTCGCCGTCGGTTGCATTCAACCAACGACCGAATAGTTTTCTTGCCCTTTCGGAAAAATGTTTTCCGAAATATAGAGATATTATTTTCTTTGAAGAATCTTCCATCATACTGCTTTTTATCATGATGTAGGTTTTCTCCGAAAATACACACAATGAAAAATGATATTTTTTTGAAAAAGAATCAGATTCCTCCCGAAATATGTGCCAGAAGAAAAGCGTAAATTACTTTACGAAGTATGGCAAGGGCCGCCGTCAGATGATTCTCAACAGTACGTTTGCTGACGCCGAGTTTCAAAGCAATCTGGTCATTGGTAAGACCTTCTTCGCGACTCATCCGGTAAACCAACTTCCGCTGAGGTGACATCTGTTCCACCGTATGATTGATTAATGCCTGTAACTCTTCTACAAACAGCTTTTCTTCTTCCGTTTCCGACAAATTGGGATTCGCAAGAAGCTCATCGGCATATTTCTCGGACACAGCCAACTTATCGAAGTAATCATACGATACATACCGGGCCATCTGAAACAAATAGGCCGAAAAGGATTTCACGGAAACGAGTTTTTCACGATCTCTCCACAGCATCAGGAAAATATCTTGAGACATATCGCGGCTCGTTTCCTTATCGTGCGTAAGTCCGGTAAGGAAACTGACTAGTCGAGGCTGGTACTGAAAAAACAAATTTTTAAAAGCATCCATATCCCCCGTTGCAATTCTCTGCAATTCGATATGTTCAAGCGACATTTCCATATTCTTTTCAAAGTAAAAAAGAATATCAGATATTTCAAAGCATCCTCGCTAAAAATATTTCATTTATACCTGATACTAATATTTTTTCTTCCGGGATGTAACCTCTCAATTGAGTAAGATTAATACGTTGGTCTGCAATATACAACGCGTCGCATTGCAGTCCGACGTGTTGCATATTGCAGAGCGACACGCGTCGGACTGCAGTCCGACGCATTAATCTTAGTTCTATATGTATTTAATATCACTGTTCGGGAGATTAAGCTTTGCCGTTTTATCAAAAAAAATCTTTATAAAGGCAATTGAAAGAATTCCGTCGATTTCTGAACATATAATGTCAATATGTGAACATCGAAAAAAAATAATATGCATACTTTTGCTTCAAACAATAATCCAAGTCACATGAAACACTTTCTATGTACATTAATTCTCTTCACTTTTGTTATTTCCGCATTTTCAAAAGTTGACTTGCAACCTGTAATAAAGGTAGCCAATCATATCTTGGAAAGCCAAAACCATTCATTGATTACCGACGAAAAAGGAAACGCATCCATTTCCAGTTACTATCAGGAATGGAGGTATGTAAACGGAGTCCTCGCACTTTCAATGTTCGAGTTGGCAGATGCAACAAAAGATTCACGTTATCTGAACTTTGTAAAGCAAAACTACGATTTCTTTTTCAATCAGGAAAACTGCAAGCGTCTCAAAGCTGATTATGATAAAGGCATCCGTAATACCGGATACTATCGTTTTTTCAGTATGAGCAGTTTGGATGATTGCGGAGCTATGGGGGCTGGTCTAGCAGAACTTGACAAAAGATTTCCTTCGAAGAATTATCAAGATTATCTCAAAAAAATAGTTAGTTATATTCTGAAAGGGCAAGAGAGACTTCCCGACGGAACATTCTGCCGAGGAGAAAAAGGTAAAGAAACCGTATGGGCAGATGACTTATATATGAGCCTGTCTTTCCTCACCCGCTACGGAGCGCTCCATAATAATAAGGAATGCATTGACTGCGCTGCCGAACAAGTTATCAGATTCGACAGTCTGCTGCTCGACAAAACCTCAGGATTGTACTATCACTGTTATTATAATGATACCCAACAACAAGGAGTGGCTCATTGGGGAAGAGCCAACGGGTGGACACTCATGGCTCAAGCCCTTCTTTTGGAATGCATGCCGGTCAATCATCCCCTCAGAAGCAAAGTCCTTGCGATATTCAAGAAACAGATTGACAATGTTGCCCGCTATCAATCGGCAAACGGTCTGTGGCACCAACTTCTTGACAAAAATGATTCTTATCTGGAGACCTCCTGCAGTGCCATGTTTGCATTTGCTGTTGCAAAAGGCGTGAATGAAAAATGGCTCAGCAAGGATTATTCCTCTATCTCTATAAAAGCATGGGAGGGAATCTGCTCCCTCATAACCGATGACGGACAAGTGAAAAATATCTGCATTGGCACAGGAATTTCCCGTGATTTACCTTTTTATTACCAGCGCCCCACTCCGCTCAATGATGCACATGGATTGGGTGCCATCATACTGGCCGGATTAGAAATAAACAAACTTAATTGATATTGCTATGAATAATTTTTTAATGAAATGTCTGCTGGCTGGCACTCTATGCCTGCTAACGCTTTTCGCAAATGCCGAAAAGCCATCCAATCCCGTCAAAGGGAAAGTTACTGATTCTTCCGGTGAAGCTCTTGTGGGAGTAAACATCCTGGTACAAGGAGCTTCAAAAAGTGGAACAATTACCGATGTTGACGGTAATTTCACTCTCAACACCCCGATGGGTTCAACTTTAGTCGTATCATACATTGGTTACGTAAGCCAGAAAGTCAAAGTAAACAGCACTTCCTTGAAAATCGTTATGCAAGAAGATTCAAAGATGCTCGATGAGGTGGTAGCCATCGGATATGGAACCATGAAAAGAAAAGACATCACAGGATCTGTAGGCTCTGTAGGGAACCAAGACCTTGTAGCCGTACCGGTTGCTTCTCCTGTTGAGGCTATGCAGGGGAAACTTGCAGGAGTCCGTGTGACAACTCCCGAAGGCAATCCGGATGCAGAGATCATCGTTCGTGTACGTGGCGGCGGTTCCATCACAAGAGACAACACACCTTTGTATATTGTGGACGGATTTCCGGTAAGCAGCATTTCGGATATTCCGAGTGCCGATATCGAATCCATTGATGTATTAAAGGACGCTTCTTCAACGGCCATCTACGGTTCAAGAGGATCAAACGGTATCGTGCTGGTTACGACCAAAAGCGGTAAATCCGGCAAAGTGCAAGTAAACTACAACGCTTACGTCGGCATGAAAAAAGCGGCAACCAAAATAAACACCTTAGGGGTTGAAGATTACCTGAAATG
>Ga0116193_1001721_pt1 | contig 17592 bp, 10 predicted proteins | sample AD_UKC115_MetaG_FD_89892 | JGI IMG/M metagenome (GOLD analysis project Ga0116193, IMG submission 89892) | Active sludge microbial communities of municipal wastewater-treating anaerobic digesters from Hong Kong - AD_UKC115_MetaG | ecosystem: Engineered > Bioreactor > Anaerobic > Digestate... | reverse complement strand
TACGGCGCTAAACGCGTTGTCTTTGCCAGCACCTGCCATACGGTCAATGCCTATCCTGAAGACAAGTTGATCGAGGTGGAGGATCCATTTCGGCCCGACAATTTATATGGCGTGACCAAGGCCTATGGCGAGGTGTTGGGGCGGCTTTACAGTGATCGCTATGGACTGCCATTCGTGGCGGTGCGCATCGGCTGGCTGCAAGCCGAGGATACAACAAACATTTGGACGCACCGGGCGGCGGATAGCTTTTGGATCACGCCGCAGGACCTGGCAGATGTTTTTATCCGGGCCATTGAGACACCCGGAATCCAATTCCAGGTTGTCTTTGCCACTTCGGAAGTAGCCAAGCCGCGGTTCAGTCTAAAGACTGCGCAAGAGGTATTGGGATATGAGCCGAAAAGCTCGCTGATCAAAGCCAGAGAGAAGTTGAAGAAGTAGGTTGGGTCTCCGACCCGACAATGTAGGTTGGGTCTCCGACCCGACAACGTAGGTTGGGTCTGCGACCCGACACCTTTCTCAGCATCACTCAACAATAAACGAAAACAAACATGCGGCTCGAAGAGCCAACCTACACACAGGCGGCTGTGCCACAATGTCGGCTTGTAGAGCAACCGGCTCACATGCAGAAACTTCCCTTCTCAATCGTCCGCACATCATCGCGCGGCTCATAGCCCAGCAGCGATCGGGCGCTGTCCAGACTCAGGTGCAAATCGCCTTCGGTAATCGACGTAGCATACACAATATCAAACCCAATGTTTGGCGCATCCACCGCCGCCGTGAAGAAGCGCTCCGTATCGCCGGGGCTGAGCCAAACGCTGCGGGCATATTCGTAGTCTCGCAGGCGCGCATCCTCGGGAAATAAGAACCATCCCACGCGAACGTTCAAGAATTCCAGATTGTGATAATCATGTGCCCAACGCCCCATGATCTCGCCAAAGGCCTTGGTCGCCCCATATACCGACATGGGATTATAGGCCGTGTGCTCGGTCATGGTTCCACTGCGCGACACATTGGAGATCACCACCTGGCAGGAACTGGCATAGACGATGCGCCGCACCCCGCATTCTATGGCGGCCATGATGATATTATAGTTGCCCACGATGTTGTCGGGCACGAGGCGATTGGCGTAATCGGCATCATTGGGCATGCCGGCCAGGTGCACCACCACATCGACGCCCTTCATCGCCCGTTTGAGCAGCTCGATATCCTTTAATTCTCCGCAGAAACTGCCCGGCACATCGGTCATCGGCATGCGGTCCAGGCAGCGCAATTCATATCGTTCAGAGAACGGACGCAGCAATGTTCGCCCAATGCGACCATCCGCCCCCGTCAACAACACCCGCAATTGATTCGACATCCACATCTCCCGACTTGATCAGCCGCCGGCCGCGTTGACCCGCGCGAGACCATCGTGTGCATCCTGGTTGGCCGGCTCCATCTTCAACACTTTATTGTAATAGCGGATCGCCTGCCCGGATTGCCCGCGCCGCTCGGCAATGGTTCCCAAGCGCATCCATGCGGTGATGCTCCCAGGGGCGAGTTTTAAGTAAGCTTTGTATTCCTTTTCGGCTTCATCCAATTTCTGCTGCTTGTCAAGAATGCGCGCCAATCGCAGACGCGCCCCCAGCACCTTCGGTTCCTGCGCAATCATGCGCCGGCACAATGCCGCCGCCTCATCCGCCCGCCCCTGTTCGGCCAGCAGATTGGATTGGTAATCCATAGCCTTAATGCATTTCGGATTTTCGCGCAACACTCGATCTAATTCCGCCATTGCGCGGGCCAGCGCCGCCGGAGTTTTCGTGCTCTCGCGCGCCAGTTGAATTGTGGACCAGGTGGGATTAACCGCATGAAACGAATGCCGCGCCAGATAATCCGCGATCTCAGGCGCGCGGCGCGCATAGATGAACGCCACATCATCCCAGTACACCAGCGCCCAATCAGACGATTCCCATAGTTGTTGCGGCAGACGCGGCGCATTGGCGGCGGTGCGGTATTCGAGCATCACGGTATTAATTTGATATTTCGCAAACTCCTGCCGCCAGCCTTCCTCGCCGCGCATCATGGCCATATAGCGCAGCACGCCATGCGGGCCATAGATATCCACGCGCCCATCAATGAAGGCTTTCCATGGCGGCCTCAGCCGCCAGATCAAGTATCCCCCCCAGTCGTAATCATGAAAAAGATTGGGTTGCAGCGGCGAATCCATCAGGTAATTGGCGGCCTGAATTGGGTGGGCATAGGGATTGGGACCCAGGCCCAGAAGGATATAGAGCCGCATCATTTCGCGCGACCAGATGGCGCCATATGCCACCAAGAGCGCAGCCATGAGCGCGAGGAGCGGTCGCGTCACGCGACGAACCGCCATTTGCGCCGAAGCGCTCCAGATCGCCTGCAAATTCGCGCCTAGCAGCGGCAATGTCACATAAATCATCAGCGGAATATGGCGGCGCGCCGTGAGGCTAAGATAAATAAACCCCGCCGAGGCCAGCGCTTCGCCCGGATGCAGCTTGCGCAAACGCGCAAGGCCCACCACTGCAAAGAGCGCCAAATAAATCCAATAGGCGCGGAAATCGTACTCAAAGGTCGGCGCGTTCCATTCAAAGACGCGCTTCTCCAGCACCTCCTTCCCCACAACGCGAAACGGAAACAGGAGAATGCGCCAGGTGAAGGGATTGATCAGCGTGGCGATAAACGTGGCGGCGAGAATGCCGGTTAAAAACCGTAGATCCCGCGCGGAGGACTCTCGGCGCCGCAAGCGCTGCCATGCCCAAATCAGCCCTTCGCCCGCCACCAGCGCGCCCAAATACACCAGCCCAATCGGCGCGCCGCCATGACAATTCACCCAGAACACCATCAGCGCGGGCAACGCAAGAAGCGCCTTGCTGCCGCGCGTCTTCCATGCGCTCCATGCCCAATTGATCCAGGCCATCATGATGTAGGTGATCAGATATGGGCGCGGCTCGCTATAAGGCCATGCCGGCAGGCTGCCCAGGAACAGCGCCAGCAGCGCGATGCCATTGCCAACCGAACGCTGGCGCATGGCGCGAAATAAGAGATAGAAGCTGAATGTGATTGCCGCTGCGCGCCACAAGCTCAGCGCAACAACTCCTCCCATCGGCCTGGCCGAAAGCAGCGCGATGATCACCTGCGACAGCCACTGGTGATTCATCCAGGGCTGGCCCTGGGCATACAGCGTAAATGGATCGCTCGTTGGAATGGCATGATGCTCGAGAATCCACCACCCCGAACGGATGTGCATAAACACATCGGGATCATTAATCCAGGCAATGCGGCTGGCGAACAGCAGAACAAAAAATGCCGTTGGCGCAATCAGTCGCCCAATGGGCGCTGAGGCCGGGGGAAGGACATTTTTGAGGCGCACCAAAAGGCTCATGCTTGCCAGCGGCATTGCAAAATAAATTCAAATCCATTACCCTCAATGCGATCTATCGCACGGAGAAAAACGGGACATGCCAGAGATTGCCAGCGCCGCCGTTCAATGTCCATTGTGCAAAGCAAAATGGGAGTCGCTGGAACAATTCCTGGCCGATGCCGATGTGCAGTTAGTGGGCTACCAATTGCATTTTCGCGAGCAGACCGGCGGCTTGTTTTTGTTCAATCACATGCAGTGCAAGACAACTCTGGCCGTGCCGGCGGAGGGCTTCTTGCCATTGTGCCATGGCCCGATCTTCACCGAATGCCGCAGCCACGGCCAAACCTGCCCGGAGTATTGCCTGCGCGAGGGCGAAACGCCCCCGAACTATTGCGATTGCCAGTTTGTAAAAGAGATTGTGGATCTAATTAGCAACTGGCCCAAACAAATCTAATGGGAAGAATGAAAAGACCGGAGCAATCTTAGTTTTTCTTAAGTTCACATTGTAAGGCGCGGGCTTAGAGCCCTTGGTATAAAATGCCATGTTTTCTGGGACGTTGCATAATACGCGCTAAGATTACAGCAATGGATCCCTGAAAGGGGTCAATCTGAGTAGCCACGGGTGGAAACCCGTGGAGAACGATCTGGACCGGATCGACCCTGAAGGGGTCGAATGTGACCCAAAAACTATAAGGGCTGCAGGCTCGATCTAAAACCGCCTCTGATACCTCAGCCGCCTTATTCCTCTTCATTCATCCTGCAGGCGCGAACTCGCGCGGCAGGCGCGGATGCGCGCCACAAGCGCCTCGGATGGGCCATTCTTATCCATATAATCCACTGCCCCGGCCTGCAGCATTGCATCGGCGCTGCCCGCCTCGTTATACATTGATAATCCTATGATCTGGATATCGGGCAATTCGCCATGAATAATTTTGGTGGCCTCGATGCCGCTCATTCCCGGCATGGAAACATCCATCAGCATGACATCGGGTTGCAATTCGCGCGCCAGGCGAATGGCCGCTTGGGCATGATCGGCCTCGGCGACGATCTCCAAATCCTCTTCTTCGGCCAGCAAGCTCGAAAGCCCCTGGCGCATCAGCAAATGGTCATCCACCAGCATCAAGCGAATGGGATTGACCTTGGCCAAGTGATCCGGCCCAATCGTGGCGCGCGCCAATTCGCCCTTTTGCTGCAGCTTTTCCTCAACAGGCGCAGGAACCGTTAACGTGAAGCGGCTGCCTTGGCCCGCGGCCGTCTCGATCTGCATGCTTCCGCCGAGCATCTCGAACCGTTCACGAATAGAGAACAGCCCAAAGCCCCCCGTGTCGCCTGGTTTGGGACCAATGACAGCGGGATCAAACCCGTTGCCCTGATCCGCCACAACCAGTTCGATTTGACTGTCCAGGCGGCGCACCTCGCAGCGCGCCTCGTTCACGCCGGCGTGCTTTTTCACATTGAACAGCAACTCGCGCGCGGCCTGGAACAGGAGGATCGACATATTCTCCGACATCTCCAGCGGGCCCAAAGCTTCCAAGGTTATTTTCAGGTCATATTTATTTTCCATCCAGCGCGCCAGCCACTCCAGCGCCGGCACCAAGCCGCCCTGCAGCAAAATGGGCGGACTGATTTCGGCCGTGACCGAGCGCGAAGTGTCAATGCAATCGGAAATCAGTTCGCTGATTTCATTGGCGCGATCGCGAACATCAGCGCTGGGATGACGACCCATCATACCCAATAAGAATCGCGCGGACACAAGCGTCTGCTGCAAACCATCATGAAGGATCTGTGCCAGGCGCTGACGTTCCTGTTGTTCCACCAGCGTCAGTTGCGAAGCCAGCGCGCGCAATTGCACCGAGCGCTCGCGCAGGATTTCCTCCGCGGATGTGCGTTTGGCAATCTCCGCCTTCAATGCTGCAACCGTGGAGGATAGTTCGACGGTGCGCTGCTGGACGCGTTCCTCCAATTCGGCCTGCGCGCGATGCAATTCGCGTTCATAACGCTTCTGCTCGGTAATATCCTGAACGGCCCCCACGATGCGCACCGGCTGCCCATCTTCGCCGAAATAGATTTGCGCATGTTCAAAGACAAAACACTCCTTACCCGCTCGCGTAATGATGCGATGCTCCACGGCATAGGGAGTTTTCGTTTCGATGGCAACGGCAACCGCTTGCCGAACCTTCTCCCGATCCTCCGGATGAACGTGACTGAAGAAGCGATCATTCGAAGGCTCCACCTCGTGCGGTTCATAGCCGAAAATGCGGAAGACTTCGTCCGACCAGTGCAGAGGATTGGCGTTGACATCTTCACTTTGAACAAACTCAATTTCCCACGCGCCCAGATGCGCCATGTAGCCCGCTTGGGCAAGGACGGATTCGCTGCGGCGCAACGCCTCCTCGGTTCGCTTCAAATCGCTGATATCGACGATATGCGCAACCACGCCCAGCACCTCATGCGAAGCGTTGAAATGCGGCGTGTAGCTGACATGCACCCAGCGCGGCTTGTCCTCATAATTCACTTGCCGCTCATACACGACCGTTTCGCCAGTCAGCGCGCGCTCCAAATACGGGCGCACAGTTTCCCAGGCCAGGGGGCCGACAACCTCGGCCACCGATTGGCCTTTGATTTTATCAGGCGAAAGCCCGAACCATTCGATGTATTGATTATTAACGCGGCCATAGCGCATGCTGCAGTCGATGTAAGAAATAAGTGCCGGAGCCGTGTCCATCAGCAACTGCAATTCCAATTCCCGCTCGCGCAATGCATCCTCGGCCTGTTTGCGCGCGGTGGTATCCATCCCAATGGCCAGGATTTCCTGCACCTGCCCGGAGTCATCGAGAATGGGTCGATTGGTCCAGGTCATCCAAACCCGGCGGCCGTCTTTGCAAATGTTTTCATTTACGTTTTCATAATACTGATCGGGATGAAAGGTAATGGAGTTGATCAAATTGCTCAGGTCGTTGCCTTTGGAATCCCGCTCAGGAACAAGCATATTGATATTGGCACCAAGAGCTTCATCCGCGGTGTAGCCAAAGATGCGTTGCGCAAAATCATTAAAGAATGTGATTGTGCCATCACGGTTCCAGCGCACAATTGCACTGTTGGCATTTTGAACCAGCTCGCGATAGCGCGCCTCGCTTTGGGCCAGGGCTTCCAGCGTGGCGACTCGCTCCGTATCATCGTGGAGAGTGAGAATGCCCAGCTCCGGCTCGCCGGCGGCGTTTCGTATCAATGTTCCCCCGCAATTCAGGATGCGTTCAACGCCTGTTTCCCGGTTGAACACCCTGATACGCAGGTCTTTCACTTCCTCGCCGCGCACCACGCGCCGGGGAGGCCATTCCTCCGGGGGCAATAATTCGCCTTCCAGGGTGCGGACGTCGAACCGGTCGGGAACCGAACGAAAAAACTCCTGCTCATCCTCCTCGCCGCTAAACCCCATGATCGCCAGAGCGGCGCGATTCCAATAGATCATATTGCCTTCGGGATCGTACAGGCCAAGCCCCTCGTTCAGGTGCTCGACAATGCTTTTCAAGCGCGCTTCGCTGGCGCGCAGGGATTCCGAGGCAACCGTCACGCGACGGGGCATGGGCGCAGGAGCACTCGCGGAGAGCTTCTTGCCAACAGAAGAGCGTTTTTTTGACGGCATGGTAAGTCGTTCCGGGCGGTCAAGGTTGAGGGCCGTCCTGAAATCTGCATGTGTTCTGCTTTCAGGTTACCTAACAGAAGCGGCGAAGTCAATTCCGCCACAGCGCGCTCCACAATTGAAATCCTGGCGGAAGATTTTGCATTGACTTGCCGCGCAGGACGTCATCGGCTTTTCGCAGCAGAGCGAGCACCGATTCGGCGGGCGCCGGGCAATACGTCCACGCATCAACGGCATTCTCATCAAACGGATTCAAGCTGCGAATCAAATCGCGAAATTCCTGCGCGCTAAACCCCGTATTGCCCCACAAATCCAGAATGCCATGATCGGGCAAATCAATCAGCGCCACACAGAATGAAATTCCATGGGAAGAGCGGCGCGAAAGAATTACGCCCTGCTGGCTGCTGATGGGATCGCTCGCGAGATAACCTTCATACAACTCCCCTCCGGCCAGCGGATCATTTTCGGCATGCAACGGTTGAAGATCGGGGCGCCCTGCCAGCAACTGCGCAATGGAGGACTCTGCAAAACTGCGCGTGGCCGGATCGGCCGAAGCCGACAGACGGCGCAGCACCGATAAGGATTCCGGCGTGGGAAATTCGCTCAAGGCTTGCGCAAAAAAACGGTCGATGGACTCGTCGCCCGCGCCGGCTTCGATGCGCCCCAGTGCCGGAAACGACTCGCGCGCCACTCGCGCGAAGGTTTCCAGCATCGCCAGTTTTTCCTCCACTTGCAGCGAGGCCATCCGCTGAATCCATAATACCACCATCTCGGCGGGACTGAGCTGACTCCAGAACTGGCCGCTGGCCTTGGACAACAACTCCATTGGCTCGCCCATATCCTTGAGTTGATCCATCACGCCCGAGGCGTCGCCATGCACAAAGGCCTTGATGGCCAGCAGGCGCAACTGCTCGTCCTCGGTCAATCCCAGTCGCGCCAACCGCGCCTCAATCTGCTCGTCAATGGCAGGATCCTCCACCTCGGCCAGCAGCAGCAGCGCGAGGTTGGAAATGTCCTGCGCCGCATGCAACGCCAGATCGAGCAAAATTTCGGGGGCATTCTTGGAGATGGCTTGCGCGCGCTGGCGTAAAAGCGCCAATTGAGGAGGCGTGGCATTGGGCTTGAGTGCATCGCGCAACAATCCCTCAATGGCAAGCCGCTGCTCATAGCGCACCGCCAGCGAATCATCAATGCGTGGATTATTGGGAGGAGAGGATTCAGTCATCGAACAACAGCCTTTTGACCCTGCAAGCCGTGCTGGCATGGCACGTTATGGGGAGTTTTATCAAGTGCCGGGCAGGTGTCGAATACTTTCTCTGATTCTTCTCATTTCGCTTAATCAGGCGAGGCAATGATCAGCCGAGGATCCTTTGTTCATTCGTCATTTGATTTCGTTTGTCATTTCGACCCGCAAACCTTTGTCATTTCGATCCGCAAAGCGGGGAGAAATCTTAGTCCACCCTTTGTCATTCCGACCCGCAAACCTTTGTCATTTCGACCCGCAAAGCGGGGAGAAATCTTAGTCCACTCTTTGTCATTTCGCCCCACAAACCTTTGTCATTTCGACCCGCAAAGCGGGGAGAAATCTTAGTCTACTCTTTGTCATTTCGCCCCACAAACCTTTGTCATTTCGACCCACAAACCTTTGTCATTTCGACCCGCGAAGCGGGGAGAAATCTTAGTCCACTCTTTGTCATTTCGCCCCACAAACCTTTGTCATTTCGACCCGCAAAGCGGGGAGAAATCTTAGGCGCGCCGAAAGAAGATTTCTCGGTCGCTGCGCTTCCTCGAAATGACAATAAAATAGCGCTCCTCGAACTGATAAAAAATAGCGCTCCCTCGAAATGACAATAAAATAGCGCTCCCTGGAACTGATAAAAAATAGCGCCCCCTCGAAATGACAAGAATACTCGGACGCTGATATGCGCTGATGAAAGGTGACGTAACGTGCTGGCGTCCATTAGCGCATATCAGCGTCCATCAGCGGTTCAATTCGCCTCCCCGCCTTTTCGCTGTTCCCTCAGTTTTCTCCTGTGCAAGCAACAACCAATTAGCGTATATCAGCGTCCATCAGCGGTTTGTAACACCGTCTCATTGCCTCTTTTAAGGAAGAATCCATGAATCACCGTCGCGCATCCCGACGCGAGTTTCTTCGCACCTTTTGTTGCGCCGCCGCGGCGTTTTCTGCCGGACCGCTGCTGTCACGTGCTGCCACATCCGCGTCGGCCTCCGCCGCCACAACCCAAAGCGCCAGCGCACCAGCGCGCCCCAACATCCTGCTGCTCGTGGCGGATGATCTGAACTGCAACTCGGTGGGAGCGTTCGGCTGCAAGGTGCCGGAGGTCACGCCTCACATCGATGCCTTGGCCGCTGAGGGCATTCGCTTCGATTACGCGCACGTGAATATTTCCGTCTGCCAGCCCAGCCGCTCGACGTGGATGACCGGGCGCTATTCACATCACAGCGGCGGCGAAGGCTTTTTCCACCTGCGCAAACCTAACATCCCCATCCTGCCTCAATTGCTGCGCGATGCGGGTTACCGCGTGGGCATTCTGGGCAAACTGCAGCATTCCACTCCCTACGGCAATTTCAAGTGGGACTTGCAACAAGACCAGCCGCAACTCGGTCAGGGGCGCAATCCGCGCGTATATCATGATTTTGCCACGGAGTTCATGCGCCAGTCCAAAGAAGCGGGTAGGCCTTTCTTCCTGATGGCTAACTCGCATGATCCGCATCCGCCATTCTTTGGCGCTGATTCGGCCGCATGGTATCAGGCCAAGAATGCTCCCTCGGCAGTCAAGCCCTCGCGCGTGTATCAGCCCCAGGAAATCACCGTGCCGGGATTCCTGCCTGACTTGCCTGAGGTGCGCAAGGAATTGGCGCAATACTTCAGTTCCGTGCGCCGCTGCGACGATACCGTTGGCGCCGTGCTCGAGGCCTTGCGCGAGAATGGCGCCGAGCAAAACACGCTCGTGCTCTTCCTCTCCGACAATGGAATGTCGTTCCCATTCTCCAAGGCCAACTGCTATTTGCAAAGCACAAAGACGCCATGGATCATGCGCTGGCCGGGAATGATCAAGCCCGGCAGCGTGGATTCTGAGCATTTCATTTCCGGCATTGACATGATGCCCACATTTTTGGAAGCAGTCGGCCTGCCCCAACCGGCCGAGATGGATGGGCGCTCATTTCTTCCATTGCTGCATGGCGAGAAGCAGGACAGACGCGATCTGGTGTTCACGCAATTCTATCAAACCAGCGGAAAACAGAACTACCCGATGTATTGCGTGCAATCGAGGCGTTTTGGCTACCTCTACAATGCCTGGTCGGATGGCCAACGCGAGTACCGAAACAATGCGATGGGCGGCTTGACGATGAAGGCCATGACCAAGGCGGCGGCCAGCAATAAAGCCGTGGCCGAGCGCGTGAACTTCTTCTTCAAGCGCGTGCCTGAGGAGTTTTACGATTTCGAGCAGGATCCCGATGCGCTGCACAATCTAATCGATGATCCGAAATATAAAGATGAAATTGGAAATATGCGTCAGGCGCTGGAGCAGTGGATGAGCCGCACGGATCAACTGGTGCTGGAGGCTTTCCGCGCACGCGGCGATAAGCAGAAACAAGAGGAATTCATGGCGAAGATAAAGGCCGAAATTGGCGAGAAAGCGAAAGGGGAAAAAATACAGCAGGAGTAATGTAGGGTGGGTCTTGACCCACCAGAACTGACGAATTGCATACCGAGCCGAGGCGTGGTGGGTCAAGCCCTCGGCTCTTCGAGCCGCACCGTACGGCTGAATTCTTATTGCCCGAAAAAGGGCAATCCATTTGCGGGGAGTTTTAATCCCAGATGCGCATACGCTGCGGGGGTGGCCATGCGTCCGCGCGTCGTACGATTTAAGAACCCAATCTGAATCAAAAACGGCTCCACGACGTCTTGAATCGTGTCCTCATCCTCGCTCAGTGCCACCGCGAGATTATTTAATCCCACAGGCCCGCCGCCGAACTTTTCCATCAACGCCCGCAGGTAATTAATGTCGCTGCCATCCAGCCCCAGCCGGTCAATGCCGAACATGAGCAGCGCCTCATCAGCCACGCTGCCGCTGACATGCCCATTGGCGCGCACCTGCGCATAGTCGCGCACGCGGCGCAACATGCGGTTGGCAAAGCGCGGCGTGCCGCGTGAACGCCGCGCAATCTGGGTCGCTCCTTCATTGTCAATCATCACATTGAGAATACGCGCGGAGCGGCGAACAATTGCCTCCATCTCCTCGGGGGTATAAAACTCCAGCCTCTCGACGATGCCGAAGCGCGAACGCAGCGGCCCCGAGATCATGCCCAAGCGCGTCGTGGCGCCCAGCAGCGTAAAGCGCGGCAGGTCGATGCGGATAGATTTCGCATGCGGCCCTTCGCCAATCATAATGTCGATCTTGTAATCTTCTAGCGCGGGATAGAGCAGTTCCTCCACCAGGCGATTGAGTCGATGAATTTCGTCAATAAAGAGAATGTCGCCTTCGCCAAGGTCGGTGAGAATGGCGGCCAATTCATCCTTGCGCTCGATCACTGGCCCGGTGGTCATCTTGATATTGACGCCCATTTCATTGGCGATGAGCAGCGCCAGCGTCGTCTTGCCCAATCCTGGCGGGCCGTACAACAGCGTATGATCGAGCGGCTCGCGCCGATGCCCCGCGGCCTGCACGAACAATTGCAGGTGCTCGCGTGTTTGCTGCTGGCCCACAAAATCCTCAAACCGCGACGGGCGCAATGGCTCGTCTTCGGGATCGGGGCGATTGTCCAATTCATGCAGCGGATTGATGGTCACGGAAAAAACGCTCGTGCGATTGGGAAGATCCGGCATGCCGCTGGTGGGTGGGACAGGGATCGAACCTGCGACCACCGGCTTGTAAGGCCGGCGCTCTCCCAGCTGAGCTACCCACCCGCTCCTGCGACACAACGAAGCCCCATGCTAGCCAAACCCGGCGCAAAGGCAAAGATAAAAGCATAGAACCGCTAATAAGCGCTGATTGCCGCCAAGGGTCATTAGCGAAGATCAGCGTCGACTCAGCGATTCTGTATGGATTGTTGCTATCGATAACTGCGCCAATGACGCGCCCTATTGCTTTGCAGCAGGGTATAAACGGCAGAGCCGCCCGTCCCGCCAGTGGAGCTGCCCGCAATAGTATAGGCTTGGTTGACTATGTGCCCTGACGCGGCGGTGATCTTCACTCGCAGCGTAAGCGTGGCGCTGGCGCCGGCCGCCATTGTCCCGACGGGGAAATTCACCACATTATTCAAAATATAAGCCCCCGGAGTCGCTGAATAAAAGCTCGTGCCCGCGGGAATGGGGTCCTGCACTACAACAGAACTCACCGCCGCCGGGCCATTGTTCTTGCACGTCAGCGTATAGGTGATGATCGCGCCGGAGTTGGCCGAGGCCGGTCCACTGTTGGCCACGGTCAAGATTGGCGCTAGTTGCGTTCGCACCGGAAGCCCGCGCTCGGGCGTGTACCATTCATCGGCTGTGAAAGTATAGGATTGATTGATGAGCACCTGCGGCGTGGTGGGCGTTCTCGCTGTTACGGTAAAGCTAATTGCCGCGTTTGCATCCATCGTTTCAAGCGACCAGACCACCATGCCCGATTCCAGTGTGCCTCCGTTGGACGCGGAAAGAAAAGTCAGCCCGGCGGGAAGCGTATCATTAATTTTGGCGTGATGGATCGCAGCCGACGAATTGTTCGAAGCATTAATTGTGTAGGTGATCGTGGAACCCGCGAGCAACGTGGCAGGCGCCAAGGCCTCAATGGAGCCCCTGGCAATATAGGAATTGGTGGCAGGCCCTGGAATGGCGCTGGCCGATCCCGCCTGAACGCTATACGTTTGATTTGTTAAATAGCCGTATTCCTTGGTGATGCGAGCGATAAACGATACATTTCTTTTTGCCCCCGCAGCCATGGATCCCAAATTCCACGAGATTTGACCGCCCGAAAACGTGCCGCCATTGTCCGCCGAGACAAAGTCGCACCCGGCTGGCACAGTCTCGCGCACCACCACATTCGCGACCGAGGCCTTGGTATTGTTCGCCACAGTGATGGGAAACGTGGGGGTCGCGATGCGCTTTGTCACCACAGGCGCGGTTTTGTAAATCGCCAATGATGCTGGCGGCGCGGCCGAACGGCGGAAACGCACCGTTCCCCCGCCACGACCATTTTCCGGCGGCACGCCTACGTCCATGGCGCGCGTGATTACCCCCGCGGGAGTGAATGGCGCCTTGAGCAACAGAAGCGGCTCGCGCTTTGTTCCATCATCGAATCCGGTGGCGGCGGCATTCTGCCCGTCGGCGCTGAAATCAATGGCCTCGAATCCGATGCTCAGCGAGGACGGCAGAGGCAATTCCTGCACCGCCGAGGCGCTGTTGAACGGCGCCGCAATCGTATATAGATGCGGGGTATCGCGTTCAGCCACCAACGCCATCGTGCCATTCGGGCTGATCCGCACCGGATCGAGATACGCGCTGGTGCTGCTCAAGCCCACGGTCAGCACTTCGGGCGTGGAGCTTGCCGAAAACGGCGCATGGAAAATATCCACCTTCCCGCCGGTGGCTTGCAGCGTCGCCAGGATCGTATTGCCATCGGGCGATAGGGATAGCGTGCCACCAAGATTTCCGGGCACAGGGATATTGAATGCAATCGAGGTATAAGGCTTGTTCAGGACGGAAATAAATCCATCGGTCAGATTGGTTGTATAAACGAATGCGCGGCCGGAGGAGTCGAATTGAATAGCCTCGGATTGATAAGGAGGGACATGCGCGGGAAGCGCTATAGACGTAATGACAGAGGATGAATTGAATGGCGCTTTGACCACCACCAGCTTGTCTTCCGCGCCACTGCATAACGCATAATCCCCCGCCGGACTGGCGGCCACGGTTCCCTGTCCATTCCAGAACGTGGTCATATCCATATACCCCGAGATCGTTCCAGTGGAGACCTGGATAGCCATCAGCAGCGCCGTGCCGAAAAAGCCAGCTAACGCCGTATCGGAGCCAGCAAAACTTAAATTGGCTGTATGAACAAACGCAGGCAATCCGGCAACTTCATACTGGCAGAGATTGGAAATATCCGGGAAGCCTTGCAGGACATAAATCGATTGCTGGTCGGGGTTGCCGCCGCCGGTAGTGACCACTAATTGCGCGCGCGCAATTGATGTGAGGTTGTACCACTGAATTGCGAATAGTGAAATCAGGAGAATGCGACGAGTGATGCGGGACAAAGCGGGTTGAGGATGCATGGCTTGCCTCCAGCACAAAAGACAGCAAACACATCCGGGCACTTTTGCTTTATGTCCTCGAGCATACTCCCCGGTGATTAGTCAGGCAAGACAATTGGCGCTCAGGATTAACAAAGAACCGCTAATGTGCGCTGATAGGCGCTAATGGGATGAACGAAAATCCCAAGCCGGAAATGAGCCGAATGTGAATCCTCAAAGCTTCCAGACATTGATGCTTTATTAGCAAACATCAGCGTTCATCAGCGATTCCATTCTTTAGCAGTCGGATCTCAGCCGCTCATTCAGCAGCAGCAAAAGCAACTCGTTCTTCTTCTCCTGCGCGGCCGGATGGTGCCAGAGGTTCTTCATCTCCTGCGGATCTTCGCTTAAATGAAAGAGTTGCCCCTCCGCATCGACAAAATGCACCAACTTCCATTCCGGCGTGCGCACCATCGCCATATAGGCGGTGCCTTCCAAAATGCCATCACGCACGTGCTCCGCCGTCACGTATGGCCGTCCGGTCCAGTCGCGTCCCTCCAGCGCCGGCAGCACACTGCGCCCATCCATCCGCCGCTTCGGCTTCACTTGCGCCAATTCCATGATCGCCGGTGCAACATCCATCTGCTGAATCAGCTCGCTGATCACGCGCCCGCCATCGAAACGGCCCGGTGACCAGACGATCATCGGCACGCGCGTGATGATGTCGTACATCGTCCATTTCTGGCTGTGCGCATGATCCCCCAGCGCATCGCCATGATCGCTGGTGAAGAGCACAACGCTATTCTCCAGATACCCGCGCGCCTCGAGCGTTTGCAAAATCTCGCCGATCTTTTCATCAATCATCGTCATATTGGCCAGATAATAAGCCCTCTGGCGTTTGCATTGCTCGGGCGTGGCATCGGGACGGAACACCACGGAATCATGGTCGATGCCGATGTTGTGCTCGCGCATCTGATGGAATGGCGCGGGCTGGGAGGCGATCTCTTCCGGCGTTCGCACCGGCATCGGCAGATCGCGCTTCAAATACGGCTCGGCATATCGCGGGACAGGATCATACGGCGGATGCGGCCCAGGAAAGCCAATTTGCAGAAAGAGCGGTTGCGTGACGGGATAGCTGTTCAGCCACCATTTCGCCATGTCGCCAACGAAGAAATCCGGATGCGTGTCTTCGGGCAGATTCCACTCCATCGCCCCCAATCGCTCCGCATAATCCGGCCATTGGCGATAAAATTCGCGCTGTTGCTTGACTAAACCGCGCGCGCGCAAACCCTTGTCCCATTCATCAAAGAAATAGCGCGCCTCTAGGTAGCGGTCCTTGTTCTCCACGACATAGCGTTCGTGGAAGCCGATCATCGCGCTGTGCGGCCACGTATGCATCTTGCCGATATTGACGCAATGATATCCGCCTGCCGACAAATCCTCGATCCAACTGCCCGGCCACGCATCGCCATTCTTGCGCACGCCCGTGTGATAAGGATATTGGCCATTAAAGAAGCTGGCGCGCGATGGCGCGCAGGAAGGCGCCGCCACGAAGCAATTGGCGAAGCTCACGCCTTCGCGCACCAGGCGATCGAGATTAGGGGTGTCCATATGCGGAAATCCCAGCGCCGCAATAGTGTCATAGCGCTGCTGATCGGTAATGATTAAGATAATATTGGGGCGCGAATCGGGCATTTTCTATTTTCCTTTGAAATTCGTTATGTTTGCCCTTTCGGGATCATTGAATAAATCGCATCTGCGTAATACGTTTATCATTAGCTCCGCAATTATTGCGGGGATGGCCTGCATCTACCCAATATATGCACCCAACGGCAGCTGGCCTTAGTAATCTCTCTGGTATTTGTTATCTGGCATTTTCATCTCGCGCAAATAAATGTTTCGCGAATGTGCAAATTTATAATACGCGAAATGCTTTGCCTTCTGTAACTACAAGCCACCTGCCTCCGCAGAAGGCACATATCGGCAGCCTACCAATTAGAAAATAACTCGGCTCCGTATGGGGTCGCATACTAGAGATTCGACTCCTATGGAGCCCTTTATGATATTGCCGATGCTCTACCGATATGCGCTCCCTATGAAAGCGGAGATTAACGGTTCTCTATTTGTTATTTGTAATCTGCTATTTCATCGTGAGGTTACAATTGTTCTCTGCTCGGGCATGTTGCTTCAAAAAAATCACGCTGCGCCGCGCGCCGTGAGCACCACATAAATCGTGCGCAGCAAAATCTTGAAATCCAGCCACAGCGACCAATTGTCAATATATTGCAAATCCAATTTCATCCATGTCTCAAATGGCAAATTCGAGCGGCCGCTGACCTGCCACAGGCATGTAATGCCCGGACGCATGCTCAGCCGCCGACGCTGCCATGGATCATAATGCTCAACTTCTTCGGGCAACGGCGGACGCGGCCCGACCAAGCTCATATCCCCCGCGAGCACGTTCCACAATTGCGGCAATTCATCCAGCGAATACTTGCGCAGGAAGCGCCCCAGCGGCGTCACGCGCGGGTCCTGGCGCATCTTGAACACCGGCCCATCCACTTCATTATATGCCTCCAATTTTTTGCGGACGGTTTCGGCATCAACGATCATCGAGCGGAATTTCCAGCAGGTGAAGAGGCGTCCATTCAGCCCGCAACGGCGCTGGCCAAAAAAGATCGGTTCGCCGCGTTTGGAGGTCAGCCGAATAGCCAGCGCGATGGCCAGCATGAGTGGCGAAAGAACAATGAGCAGCACCGCCGCTCCAATCCGATCAAACAAATACTTCACCAGCAGCAGCGGCCCCATTTCGCGCACGGGCGAATAGGTGGCCACCGCGAACGGGTGAAACATCCCCATGGTCGGGCGGGCGATGGTATGCTCAAATGAGTTGAGCGAAACATGCGTGCGCAGGCCCATCTCCTCGCACCCGCTCATCAACGGCGCCAGCGCCTGCAAACTCGCTTCACCCGGCGCGACCATCACTTCATCGACTTGATAACGGCGCAAGAGCGGCAACGCTTCAGGCAAATGCCCCAGCACCTCCACATCTTGCACGTTCGAACCGGCTGGCAGCTCGCTTGAGTCACTGATGATTCCGACCAGTTGAAAACCCCACAGCGGATGGTCCTGCAGCAGCGAAATCAGCCGCGGCAGTTGAGGGCCGCTCCCCACCAGCATCATCGAGACACGATCTTTGCCCGCCCGTCGCCGCCGCAATAAAATCGCATGCGAAAGCGTGGTGCGCAGTTCAAGAAGAATGTAGAAAATGCAGGGAATCAACAGGGTCTGCGCGCGCGAGACGCGGCCTTCTTCGCGGAAGAACACCGCCAATACAAACGCC
>Ga0116193_1001720_pt1 | contig 17594 bp, 14 predicted proteins | sample AD_UKC115_MetaG_FD_89892 | JGI IMG/M metagenome (GOLD analysis project Ga0116193, IMG submission 89892) | Active sludge microbial communities of municipal wastewater-treating anaerobic digesters from Hong Kong - AD_UKC115_MetaG | ecosystem: Engineered > Bioreactor > Anaerobic > Digestate... | reverse complement strand
GCGATTACACGGTGGAAGTTCAGCAGATCATTCTGAATGCAGTGCCCGTCGGTGTGTCCTGTTATGGGGAAGATGACGGTTCAATAGACCTTTCCGTTTCAGGGGGAACAGGACCTTACAGTTTTTCCTGGAATAATGGTTCAAACAGCGAAGACCTTACCGGTTTGACAGCAGGCACGTTCGGTGTGACGGTTACCGACCAGGTTACAGGATGCTCTGCAAGCCTTACTGGTATTGTTGTTCCCCAGCCCGACCTGGTTGCCGTTACAGCCGCCTCAACCAATGTCTCCTGTTACGGAGAAGCGGATGGATTCATCCAGGTGACCTCCACCAACGGAACCTCACACCAGCTTTGGAAAGACGGGATCAAGGTAGCCGACGGTCCCGAAGGTGATCTGAAATACACCCACCTTGCTCCGGGCAGCTATGTCGTGAAAGCATTTGCGGCAGGGAACCAGGGCGCTACCTGTTCTGCACAGACCGACCCGCTGGTGATCTCCCAGCCACAAGAACTGATCTGCTCGGCTGAAGTTCTCAATCCCGTACAGTGTGACATCCCTGCCAGCGGATCGGCAGAGGTGACCGCTTCCGGCGGAACAGGTAACTATACCATTGTATGGTCAAACGGGGAAACCGGCCCGATCGCATCAGCACTGACCGAAGGGATCCACCAGGTGACCATTATAGATGAACATGGTTGCCAGACTTCCTGCGAGGTCATTGTTGAGTCGGTTCCCTGTCTGACACAAGGCTTCTGTTTCTATACCCAAGGCTTTTACGGGAATAAAGGAGGAACAAAATGTTCTCCCAATGGCCCTGTTACCGCCTACAACATCATGTACAACGTGATCAACGGTGAGCCGGGAAAACTGGTTGTATTTGGAAAAGGATCCAAAACATTTACGCTGTACCTGAGTGATATCACCAACAAATACATCTTCAACATGCTGCCGGGAGGCAACAAATCAGCTGCCCTGACTGGTGTAGCCACCTACAGCAACGTTGCCACATGGAAGTATGTGCCGTTATCCACAAAGAATAACTCATACGGATCGATCGATAACAATCTGCTCAGCCAGGCCATTACCTTCTACTTTAACCTGGGCTGGAATGAAAGTGCAGGTGGTCTTCAGATCACAGGCAACAATCTGGTTACCGTTAAATCGGTCGAATGCGGAAAAAGTGCCGATCTGACAGCAGAACCCGATACATTTGCCATTCCGCAGCATGTCATCGATTTTATGGCAGCGGAAGGATACGGCAATACCCTGTCGGGGCTTCTCTCCCTAGCGAATGATGTTCTGGGCGGGAAGACCGGAATTGATCCGTCATCGGTCACGAAGGCCCTTGATGCTTTCAACAGAGGGTTTGACGATTGCAGGATGCTGGTTGAATTTTATCAGTCCTCTTTGAAATCGGCCAAGGTCAAGATTCCTGAAACGACAGCAGTGACAGGCACTGACTACAAGGCATACCCGAATCCGTTCACTGACAGGATCTACTTTGAGTTCAGATCACCCGTGGCAGCTCATGCGCGACTTGAATTTTTTGATTCCCTGGGATCAAAAAGTGAAATCCTGTTCAATAAACACATCAATGCAGGTGAATTGTACCGTGTCGAGTATAAGAGTGCTGGTCTCACATCGGGTCTGCTCTTTTATCGGCTGGTCATTGATGGAAAACCCATCACGGGCAAACTGGTCCGGAAGCAATGATCTTGATTTACGGCCACTGTATATTTTTCAATGGTAAGGGACCGAATAATTTCCGAATCACGACTCAGCTCCTGCATCATCCGGTGCAGGAGCTTTTTTTCAAAACTGCAATCATCCGGACCAAGCATCAGCCAATGGCCGGGTCCGGTATTAAAGTCCGTCACCGGCTGTGGATCTCAGCAAATAGAGGGTATCATAACTACTGTTCCTTGTAGCGGGATTCAGATATTTAAAACTCAGCTTATTAATCCAGACATGAGTCAGGGGAAACTTTTCCGGAACCGGGAATTCTCCTTGCGGCATCCGGTTAACCACCTCTTCCGTGGTCAGTACCCAGTTCCCTGGTTTTTTCATCAGCTCAAAAAGGGTGACGTCGTTCATGATTTTCCTGGCCCCCGAACGGCTGTAAAAATAGAGTTCGTGGGAATAGTAATTGTAATTGTATAAACGGTCTCCGGGAAGGGATTTCTTGTTAAACAACGCAGCGGCTTTTACGGAAGCCTGGTCACTGAAGATGCTGGGTGCGGCGTGCTGATTGATGAAAAAGTTGAACAGAATAACCAGAGAAAGGGTAGGAAAAAGCAATTTAACGACCGGTGGGGATTTATAAAAAAAGGTAAAGAAAGCAACAGCCAACATGACGGAAAATAATCCCCACTGCCAGACATGAGTCAGCGGAAAAAGCCAGAAAACAAGTCCGGAGAGGATTACCAAAGACAGCAGAGCCATTATGGTCTGCATTTTCAGGAACAACCTGTAGAGGTTTTGCTGATGTCCCGAGAGAGCGGGAACGAGATACCTGGCTGTGACCAGCGAGAACAGAGGCATCAGCACATAAATATAATTGGGAAGCTTTCCCCTGGAAAAGGAAATAATCAGGAAAAAGAACCACAGACCACTGAACACAAACCAGTCGGGTGAGTGCAATTTTCTTTGAAAGAGGGCGCGGAAATCAAAATAAAGGGAAGTAAACAACCACAGCCCCCAGGGGAAAAACAGGATAAACAGGTTGTACAGATAGAACAGGACACTTCTGTCGGCTGCAGTGTATTCCCCCGCAAGCCTTCCGGCATTGTTTGTCCAGAAGAAGAATCTGATCCCTTCATATCCGGATTGGGTATAGAGTCCGGCAAGTGCGGGAATGATACAAACCAGTGAAATGAGGATCCCCAGATACCAGCGGACATCAGCCAGCTTTGCATATTGCCGGGTAAAAACAAGGTAACCGACCACCGCAAATGCAGGGACCACAGCGCCCATGGGCCCTTTGGACAACATGGCCAGTCCAATACCACAAAAACCCAGTATAAAATTGAGGTTTCTTCCTGCTGCCATGAAATCATACAGTTGCCATAAGGCAAATGCCACAAGGGATTGCATCAGGGTATCGGTATGAATATCCATATTGTAAAGAAAGCTGATCTGAGAGGTTCCCAGCAACAGGGCAGCCAGAATTCCCGTATGGGTTCCGTACAAACTCCTTCCCAACCGGTAAGTTGAATAGAGCCCTGCAAATGAAAAGAGCAGCAACGGCAGTTTGAATGCAAAATTGCTTAGCCCGAAAATCCGGAACGACAAGGCACTTAACCAGAACAACAAGGGAGGCTTCTGGATATAAGGTTCTCCTTCCGCCCTCAGGTGGATAAAATCGCCGGAATCATAAATTTCACGCGCGATGGTTGCATATTTGCTGGCATCACGCGTAACATCCACAAACAGCCCGGCCAGATAGGTCAACAGTGTCAGCAGTAATAATATGATCATAACCGGAAGGGCCCGGTTATTGTAAAGGCGAAGTGTCATTTCCCGGTTTTTCAGTTGAAATTGTTCAAAAATACTATTTTTTTCAACGAATGAAGATCCCCCTTAAACGGGCAAACCATTCCAGTGGGGCGAGACATTATTTCATTTTTGAATATCTTTGCCTAAAAATCAGATATGAAACTGTGGGAAAAAGGAATTTCCGTTGATGCAGCCATTGAAAGGTTCACGGTGGGTAAGGACAGGGAACTGGATCTTTTGCTGGCTCCTTACGACATTCTCGGTTCGATAGCACATGTCACCATGATAGCATCGATCGGTCTGATCAGACAGGATGAGTTGAAATCCCTGCTTTCAGCCCTGAGAGAACTTTACGATGCGTCACAGTTAGCCGGATTCTCCATTGAGGAAGGGGTTGAGGATATCCACTCGCAGGTTGAGGGGATGCTCACCGAGAAACTGGGTGACCTGGGTAAAAAAATCCACAGCGGAAGATCGCGCAACGACCAGATTCTGCTCGATTTAAAACTCTTCACCCGTGCCCAGCTGGAGGAGATTGTGGAAAAGACTTCGATACTTGCCGGAACCCTCCTGGAAAAGAGTGATCAGTTCAAAGAGGTTTTAATGCCGGGGTACACCCATCTTCAGATTGCCATGCCATCCAGTTTCGGTTTGTGGTTTGGCGCTTATGCAGAAAGCCTGGCTGATGACCTTGCCATCCTGAGTGCGGCATGGAAAATTGTCAACCAGAATCCCCTCGGATCGGCTGCCGGTTATGGGTCTTCCTTCCCCCTCAACCGGACTATGACCACCCGGTTGCTGGGTTTCGATTCCCTGAATTACAACGTGGTCTACGCCCAGATGGGACGGGGGAAAACGGAACGGATCGTCTCTTTTGCCTTTGCAAATCTGGCAGCTACCCTTTCAAAACTGGCCTGGGATGTCTGCCTCTTTATGAGCCAGAATTTTGGTTTCGTATCATTGCCCGAAGAGTTGACGACCGGTTCCAGTATCATGCCCCATAAAAAGAATCCAGACGTATTCGAACTGATCAGGGGTCACTGTAACAAAATCCAGGGACTCCCCTACCAGATCACGCTGATCTCCAATAACCTGCCCAGCGGATATTTCCGCGACATGCAGGTAATGAAGGAGGTCTTCCTGCCAGCCTTCGAGGATTTGAAAACCTGTCTGGATATCACCGACTATGCAGTCAGGCAGATGAAAATAAACTGCAACATCCTGGACGACAAAAAATATGACCATCTATTCACGGTAGAAGCCGTTAACCAGCTGGTGATCAAGGGAATCCCTTTCAGAGATGCCTATAAAGAAATCGGGCGACAGGTAACAGAAGGTGAATTTGTCCCGCCCAAAAAACTGGACCATACGCATGAAGGGAGCCTCGGTAACCTGTGCCTTGACGAGATCCGCAAGAAAATGCAATCTGCCCTCGACACTTTTAATTTCGATCAGCACAGACTGGCCATTACCAGGCTCTTAAAAAGTGCTGAAATCTGAAAATGGGAAGGTAAATCCCTTCCTTTACGCCGTTTTCCTGTACCGGTTGACGGCCAAGAGTGTAAATCCGGCAGCGATCAGGATCAGGGCATAGATATCCCGGCTGATATCCTGAAAAGTGGATCCCTTGAGCATCACCATCCGGTTGATTCGCATCACATAAGCAGCCGGATTGATCAGGTCTATTTTCTGTGCCCAGAGAGGCATGCTTTCAATGGGAGTGAAAATTCCGCTCATCAGGATAAAAATAATCATGAAGAAGAACGCAGTAAACATATATTGTTGCTGCGTATTTGAAAAGGTCGAGAGAAACAGGGCAAGCCCCAGGACAGCTATCATGAAAATGGAGGAGCCGAGGAAAAGAAGGGCAATGCTTCCCTCAAACGGTATGTCGAAAACAAGTTTCCCTATGGTCAACCCCACGGTAAGGTCTATCAGTCCGATGATCAGAAAGGGCACCATTTTGGCAATAATGAAATGGTGTTTTTTTACCGGAGTGACATTTATCTGTTCAATGGTGCCACTTTCCTTCTCCTTAACCAGGTTAAGCCCTGCCAGAATGAACCCGATTGCCAGCACGAGTATTCCCAGCACTCCCGGCAACATGTAATGATTGTAATTGAGCATTTCGTTATACCAGTACCGGCTGGTAACCTCAATCCTCGGCACAACCGTTCCGGCCATTCTGACCCCATTCAAGGCCACCCTTTTCTGGTTATAATCCCTGATCACCCCATTCAGATAAGCCCAGGAAAGCTGTGCGTTTGCAGCATTGATCGCATCGGCGGATACCAGCAGTTTGCCCGGTTTTCCGTTCCCGATTTCTTTCCCAAAACCGGAAGGGATCTGTATGATCATGTCGCACTGATCCCGGTGCAACAGATTATTGGCTTCCTGCTCCGAGAAAGTTGAAAACCTGACCTTGAAAAAAGAGGATCCCTCAAGCTGACTTACCAGTTCTCTCGACTCGGTGGTCAAATCCCTGTCCACGATGCACAGGTTCACATTCCTGATCTCGAACGTTACCGCCGGCACCAATATCAGCATCTGGATAATGGGAACGCCAAAAATGGCCCTGCCGATGAATTTATCCCTGAAAATTTGAATAAACTCTTTCCGTATTAAGTATAAAATCGTCCTCATCTCCGTCCTCCTTCCGATTGAAGTCGTATTTTGAAATTCCTTATACTCAGTCCAATAAATATTGCCGTAAAGATCATGAGTATCAAGGTCTCCTTCCAGACATAGAGGAAACCGGTTCCCTTGATCATTACATTTTTCAGGATCACGATGAAATATCTCGGTGGAAGGACCGCACTGACCCACCCATAAATTTTCGCCATATTTTCTATGGGAAAGATAAATCCGGAAAGCAGGATCGTGGGAAGCATCATGCCCACCAGGGAAATGAAAATTGCCTGCTGCATGGTTTTGGCCACTGTCGAAATCAGAATCCCAAGTGAAAGGCTCATGAGAATATAGAGCATCGATTCAGCGAGAAGCAAGATCAGGTTACCCTTTATCGGCAAGCCAAACACAAACCATGACAGCAACAGGATCATGATCACATCGAGAAAGGAGAGGATAAAATAGGGAAGTACTTTGCCCAGAATGATCTGGACCGGCTTCAGGGGAGAAACGAGCAAAACCTCCATCGTCCCGAATTCCTTTTCCCGGGTAATGGTGATGGAGGTCATCAGGGCACAGATCAGGATCATGATAAGGGTTATCACTCCCGGAACAAACATGAACTGTCCCTGCAGGGAGGGGTTGTAGAACATCCTTACTTCAGGCTGAACCAGAAGGGTCCCGCCCGCTGACAATCCGGTCAGTTCCCTGCTGAAGTCATTTATGATTGCCGTTACATAATTGGTAGCAAGGGTGGCCATGTTGGGTTCAGAACCATCCGTGATGACGCTCAGGGATGCTTTTCCTTCGCCGATCAGTTTTTGGCCGAAATTCTTTTCAAAGATGATGACTGCCTTGGTCTCATTTCCCCTGAGTGCCTTATCAATATCTTTGAAACTCAACAGATTATCCCCCCTTCTGAAAAACCCCGATGAACAGATTTTATCCGATATTTTTTGGGTCATTTCATCCTTGGAAAGATCCAGAAAAGCAATCTGGGCATTTTTCAGATCCATGCTGACCACAAAACCGAACAGGAGTATCTGCACTGCGGGGATGCCAAATAGTATGATCAGTGTCCGGTAATCCCTGAAAATATGCAGAAACTCTTTTTTTACAAATCCAAGAAATCTTTTCATGACATTTCGTTTTTTCCGGGACGGGCTATCCTGATAAATACCTCCTCCACCGATTCCGCCTGATATTGCCTCTTCAGCTCAGCCGGCGTATCCAGTGCCACGACCTTACCTTCATTCATGATGGAAACCCGGTCGCAATATTCAGCTTCATCCATGTAATGCGTCGTAACAAATACCGTAATCCCCCGGTCTGCCGTTTCATAAATCAATTCCCAGAATTGGCGCCGCGTAACCGGATCAACCCCACCTGTAGGTTCATCGAGAAAGACGATTTTCGGCTCATGCAATACCGCCACCGAAAAGGCAAGCTTCTGCCTCAATCCAAGCGGCAGGTCGGATATCAGCCGGTCTCTATATTCCCGGAAATTGAGCTTTTCCAGGAGCGCATCGGTCCTTTCCCTGATCAGCGCTTTTTTCATTCCATAGATACCCCCGTAGAGCATGATGTTTTCCTTTACAGTCAGATCTTCATACAGTGAGAACTTCTGACACATATATCCGATGTTCTTTTTTATCTGCTCAGGCTGGCGTTTGGCATTATACCCTGCCACCATCACCTCTCCCGAGGTGGGTTCCGACAGGCCTGACAGGATCCGGATGGCCGTTGTCTTGCCGGCACCGTTTGCCCCGAGAAAACCAAAAATCTCCCCCTGATATACCTCAAAGTTCAGGTTATCATTGGCCACGAAACTTCCAAACTTCTTTACCAGGTTTCTGACCGTTATTACCGTTGTATATGTCATCCGCTTTACTTTTACCCCGGAACGCGGGGAGTGTTAAAATTTCAGCTGATTGCCTTTCATGAACTCCTATCTTTCCCCATCAGTTCGAGGAACCTGTCCTCAATTCCTGCCCTGGTTTCACTAATCGTCACATCAACAATACCCATCCTGCGGAGGTACTCCTCCAGGGCATTGACCAAACCATCTTCCCTGAAGGTAACATGTACCGAATCCCCGAAAGGATAGGCAGTCAGCGTTCCCGGATAACTTCTCAGTGCATTGATCAGCTTGTATCTTTCAGCAGCCTTCACACAAAACAGCTTCCGGCTGAATCCCGCCCTGATTTTTTCCGGATCATTGACAGAAAGTATTTTACTCTCCTGGATCAGTGCCACCCTGTCACACCTCATCGCCTCATCCATATAAGGAGTCGATACCAGGATCGTGATGTGGTATTCCCGCAGTTTTTTCAGCATCTCCCAGAACTCGGCCCGGGATACGGCATCCACACCGGTGGTCGGTTCATCAAGAACAAGCAGTCGGGGCTTGTGTATCAGCGCACAGGAAAGAGCAAGTTTCTGCTTCATTCCTCCGGAGAGTTTCCCGGCCAGCCTTTTCCTGAACGGTTCAATGTGAGAATAAATGTCCTCAATGAGGTCATAGTTTTCTTCCACCGTTGTTCCGAAAACCGTGGCATAAAATTTCAGGTTTTCTTCCACCGACAGATCCTGGTACAGGCTGAAACGCCCCGGCATATATCCGATGTTTTTCCTGAGTTCTTTGAAACCGGATACCACATCCCTTCCCAACACGCTCATCTCACCCTCATCGGGAATCAGAAGCGTGGTGACCATCCTGAAGAGAGTGGTTTTACCGACCCCATCCGGACCAATGAACCCGAAAATCTCCCCTTCCCCGACCGTGAATGAGATCTCTTTCAGTGCCTGTATGGTCCCGAATTTCTTGCCAATACCCGATGCTTCAATGACATTTTGCATTTTCGACGGTTTTCAGAATATCGCTTCACCGGGCATTCCGGATTTCATGGTACCATCATTTTTCACTTCGATGGTCACGGCATATACCAGGGTCACCCTTTCTTCCTTGGTCTGAATGATCTTGGGGGTGAACTCTGCCTTATCCGAGATATGACTGATGGTGCCCGTAAATGACTTATATCCTTTAGGACCTTCATCAATACGCACTTTACATTCCCCTCCTGTCCGGATACTCCCGAGCTGAGCCCCGCTGACATAAACCTTCAGCTTAATGGTGGAGAGATCGGCGATCTTAACCAGTGGTTTGCCGGCCGCAGTCATCTCACCGGCTTCGGCATATTTTTCGATTAGGGTGCCTGCCAGCGGACTCTTCACATAACTTCTCGCCAGCTGTTCGTTCACCGTAGCCTTTTTCGATGCATATACCGACAATTCAGCGGCAATGGAGGCTTTCTGCGTGTTGTTGGCAGCTATCTGCTTTTCGAGTACAGCCACCTGACCGGTCAGGTCATCGTACTGCTTTTTTGTGGCCGCATCATCCTTCAGCATGTTGGCTATCCTGCCGATATTTACATTGAGATTGGCTATCTGCTGGCTGAGAATATCATTCTGTGCACTGATGGATGTGATACGCGTGTTTACGCCTGCCATCGCGGCATCTATCTCCGCTTTCTGGAGATGAAAAAAAGTAGTGTCGACAAGCGCAATAACACTCCCTTTTTCCATTTCACACCCTTCAGCCGGATCAAACTGAAGAATCCGGCCGCTTGTTTCCGAAGATACGATTACCTCGGTAGCCTCAAAACTTCCGAATGCATCCGCATCGCCGAAATGATCACTGCAGCCGGCCGTACAGACTGCCAAAATGATTACTGCTGAGCTGGTTTTCATATGTATTTAACTTTATTTTTGTGTTTTCTTAGTCCATAAAATGTTCCCTCTATTCCTTTCAGATGCAATTTCACCTGCCAGAGGTTTTATACGGAAATCCGAACAGGCACATCCCCACAGGAATTATTCAACTTCCTTTCCGCTGATATTTAAATATTCAACCCTGGCCATGGCCAGACTGATTTTGTGTATTTCGTAATTTATGCCAGCCTGCCTCTCTGAATTGAGTTCATTCAGGTAATCGGTGACCGTGATGGTTCCGTTTTCATATTGCGATTCGGCAGCAGAAGTGATCCTTTTTCTGAGCACGATCAGTTCAGCATCGGTTTTCAACAACGATTCCAGGTTAGAAATTTCAGCGCTTTTTGCATCCAGAAGCCGGTTCAGGTTATCCGCCAGATCGCGTTTCCTTCTGTCTACTATGTGCTTTTGGAGCAAAATTACCTCCTTTTCACTTTTAACCTTGTTCCAATCAAACAGATTCCATTTCAATCCTGCCCCAACAATATAATAAGGAGCAAATTCGTCTTTGAAAAAGTTGCTTCCGGGCGGATTCCCGTACCCCAGTGTAGCAAATCCGAAAGCCTTCGGCATTCTCTTACTTTGAACCACACGCAGGGTCGCATCCAACTGTTCCTTCCTGAGATCAAAAATCTGCATTTCCGGACGGGACAACTCCCCCGTAAGCTCTTTGCCGTCAGAAGGGAACGCAAACTTAGTGGATGTATTCACATCAATTCCCGTAAGACCGGAAAGGATCTTCAACAGGGAGGCTTTCCTGATGTCGTTTTCACCAAGCTGCTGGTCAAGCTTGATCTTTTCCGACAACAGGACATCCATGTCCGATTTCAGCATCACTCCGCTGGACAGCGCCGAATTCATGGCGGCCATTCGTTTGTTGATCAGTTCCAGGTAATTCTGAAGCAGCTCCTTTTGCCGCACAAGCAGCAGCAGGTTGAAATAGCAACTGTTAATCTGTCCGCGGATTTTATAAAGGTCAGCCTCGGTCTGTTTCATATTGATGTTCCGTTCAGCTTTTTCAAGCGCTCTGGCCTCCTTTATTGCACCCCCATCAAAGATCGGCTGGCTAATGTCGAGCGTGATCTTGTACTGTTCGTGCGGCAGTGGATGAATCAGGCCGTCAATCCCCTGAACAGGCAGTGAACCGAGCACATCCGACATGTCCACCACCGATGAGTTATAGACAAAACTGCCATTGGCATCCAGTGTGGGCAGCCAACCCCTGGAAAGGTTTTTATCTTTCAGTTGCCAGATTTCAGCGTAAGCTTTCGTTTCTACGGCAATGGGTGCAGCGGCATATGCTTTTTCATAACACTCTTTCAGTGTTATCATTTTTTGTGGAAACGACTTAAATGAAAGAAACAGGAGGGAAACAATCAAAATCCCCTGGTGTCTTAAGCGCCAAAAATGGCTGAGGTAACTGCATATTATGATATTATATGTTTTCATCTGTGTTAAATTGTTGGTTCTTAACGATTAATGTAAAGAATGATTGCGGCAAACTGCATTGCCCCCTTTTCCCATTTCTTGCTGAATTCTTGGTGATCCATCATTTCCAATTTTAAAGCATTATAGGAATTTGCACTTAAGGTATTCCCGGCACTTAATGCTTTTTTATGGCATTTATCACAAAATCGGCCGAGTACGTTTTCCGCTTTTCTATATACTCATCAAAATCACATCCGATTCGTTCCAGAATATTGGAAACCAGAACCCGGGCCGCAAACGGGAAAACACTCATCCCTACCACCGATGTCATGAATTGCGGAATATCTTCCCGGGTAATATTGTATTTTTCAAGTTCACCCTTATGCTGGGTTTCCAATGTAGTCCAGAGATTGTTTACATCAATCTTCTGGATATATTTTCTGACAATGGCCGGATTGCGGTTTATTTCATTCAGAAGGAAGGAAGGTAACCGGGGATTCTTCTGCAGAAATGCGATGTGCTCCCTGAGAAAAAACCGGATTTTCTCTTCAAGAGAAAGATTTTCATCAAATACTGGGGCAAACTTTTTGAACACTTCCGCGGCGGTCTTTTCAAATACAGCATTGAAGAGACGGTCTTTGGTGCGATAGTAATAATGAAGGAGCGACTTATTCATTCCGGCTTTGTCGGCAATATCCTGCATCCTTGCACCATCCATCCCTTTCTCAATAAAGACTTCCGTAGCAGCTTCAAAGATCCGCTCTTCGGTTTGCTTGTCATTTTCTGTCATGCTATTTACTATTTGGTTAAACCAAATTAATTAATTATTTGGTTTAACTGATTGGTCAAAGTTGAACACAATTTTTGAAATATGCAATTTTTTGGGACTTTTTTTTTGATAAAATTTAAGGTAAAGGGGTTGGATTCAATAAACCATAAAAAATGAAAATGATAAATGCAACATTTGGCTTACATAGATTTTAATGTATCAGAAGTAGAAGGGAAAACGAATAAAAAACGTTCAGTCGATTCAGCCACTATTAGCCCGGGTTTTGAATTATATTTGTTTTATCAAATTCAACATCATTTCATTACATACCATGAAAATAACGTTAACGACAGTATTTTTAATGTTCATTGCTTTCACCGCCTTCCCGCAAAAAGTCATTTATCAGACCAGACAGAATATCCCTTACTATGCTGCCGGACCAAACCTTGCGGATCCCTATATCAACGAACGTTGTGTGCTGGATATCTATTATCCGGAAAACGCAACAGGATTTGCCACAATCGTTTGGTTCCACGGAGGAGGGCTGGTCGAGGGGAACAAATTCATCCCTTACGAATTAAAGGAGAAAGGGATTTGTGTGGTGGCACCCAATTACCGCCTCTATCCAAAGGTAAAAGCGCCCGAATACCTGAAGGATGCCGCAGCAGCCGTGAACTGGGTGTTCAGGAATATTGCCCGTTTCGGGGGCGACACCTCCCTGATCTTTGTATCAGGTCACTCGGCCGGAGGGTACCTCGCAAGCATGATCGGACTGGATAAAACATGGCTGAAGGCATACGGAACGGATGCCAATCAAATTGCCGGACTGATCCCATTCAGCGGTCATACCATCACCCATAAAGCCATCCGTGAAGAACGGGGAATTCCAGATACACAGCCTCTTGTTGACAGCCTGGCTCCCCTTTGGCATGTCCGGCCGGATGCCCCTCCGCTTTTACTGATCACCGGCGACAGGGAACTGGAAATGCTGGGAAGGTATGAAGAGAACGCCTACCTGATGCGGATGATGAAAGTTGCAGGGCATAAAGAAACCCGGCTCCTGGAATTGGACGGATACGGGCATGGAATGGCCGAACCGGCATTTCCCTTACTTCTGAAAGAGGTAAGACGAATTACGGAAGAAAAGAAAAACAAAGCGCCCAGGTAAAGGGCAAACTCTTTCTTGTTTTCAGCCCCGAATAGATTCCACCTCGCTGATTTTCTTATGTTTTCAATAATTTCTGAAAATATTTACTATGTTTATAGTAATTTTCTTATAAAAATAGTTGCGGATCACAAAATGATTACTACATTTGTAGTAGACAATAAATGGAAAGATGAAGCAGCTTACCAAGGCAGAAGAACAGGTGATGCAAATCCTCTGGAACCTTAAGGAGGGAGTGATCAAGGAGGTGGTGGAGGGATTTGAGGAACCCCGTCCGGCTTACACCACGGTAGCCACCGTTTTAAAAGTTCTGGAGAAAAAAGGTTTTGTGGATCATCATACCATAGGGAATGTCCATCAATATTATGCGAAAATCACCAAACCGGAATATACCCGGGTTCAGTTCAGCACCCTGCTGAAAAATTACTTCAACGGATCTTTCCCACGTATGGCCACTTTCTTTGCCCGGGAAAACAACCTGAGTATGGCTGAACTGGAGGAAATGCTGAATATTACCAAAGATGAACTGAAAAAGGGAAATCCGGAAATGAGTGAATCATGAAAACACTTCTCACCCTGCTGACTGAATCATCGCTGGCCCTGGTCCTGTTTTACTGTATTTACTGGTTTGTCCTCCGAAAAGAGACCTTTTTCCGTTTAAACCGTTTTTACCTGATCGGGTCATTGGTCCTGTCGGTAGTTCTTCCCTTATTCCCGCTCCATTACAGTGTCATATCCGGTTCAACAGCCAATCCTGCTGACCTGACGACCATCTCAGCGATCCCCGGAAAGGGTGAAACCATGGCAGATATCCTGTCAAAAAGCGACACGACCGACCTTTATTCATGGTTCGTTTTGATAACCTACCTGTCGGGTGCCCTTTTTCTCCTGAGCAGGTTGCTATACCAAACGGCACAGTTGATTTTTGTTCTTCTCCGGTCGGGATCCATCAAACTGAACGACATTTATTTAGTCAGGAACCACCATTACAACATACCCTTTTCGTTTGTAAACCATCTTTTTTACAATCCTGACAACCATACTCAGGAGGATCTTTCCGATATCATCGTTCATGAAAAAGTGCACATTCATGAACGTCACTGGATCGACCTGCTGATCGCTGAACTGTGGGGCGTGGTTTTCTGGTTCAATCCTTTTGTCTGGTTGTTTGAGCGCTCAATCAGGCAAAATCACGAATATCTTGCCGATGCGGGTGTTCTTGCGCAGGGACATCCGGTGGGAAGGTATCAGGCGCTAATAATTAACCAGTTGATGGGAAGTCAGGTGGTCGGTTTGGCCAACCATCTGAATTTCGGTCTCAACGCAAACCGTTTTAAAATGATGACAAAAAAAGAAACACCAAAAATCAGGGTGATGCGCATAACCTGGGCACTACCCATAGTAACCCTGCTGCTTGCTGCCTTTGCTGAACCGTCGTATCAGCAGGGTTCTTCGGCATCTTACGCTTCAGATCAGGGAGTGGCCATAACCCCTTCGGATAAGGTGAAAGTGACCGGTACGGTTACCAAAGCCGATGGGAGCCCGCTCCAGGGAGCTTCGGTAATCATCAAAAGCACCTCCTCTGGCACCGTAACCGGGGAAAACGGGGATTTTGAACTGTGGGTCCCAGGAAACGAGCTGGTCCATCTGGCCATATCCTTTGTCGGCATGAAGACAATGGTCACTGAATTCAACAGCAACCACGTTGAAGCCGGACTGAAGATCACCTTGCAGGAAGAGACGATCGGCATGGATAAGATCGGCGCTGCTCCTAAAGATCAGCCTGCACCCGCCGCGCCTCAGGTACCTCCGCCGCCTGCACCCGCTGAAAAAATGAAAAATACGGGTGAGGAAATGGTCTTTGTGATAGTGGAACAGCTGCCCGTTTACCCGGGAGGCAAAAAAGGACTGGACAAAGAGGTCGGTGAAATGATTTCCAGGATGAAAGCGTCGGAAAACCTGTCAGGCAAGGCCGTGGTTGAATTCACCGTGAATGAGGGAGGCAAGCCGGTCTATCCGAAAATCGTTGAACAGGACAATGAAGCAGTCGGGAAAGCCGCTATTTCCATCGTAACGAACATGAAAACATGGCAGCCCGGCAAACAGCGGGGTAAACCGGTCCCGGTAAAATATGCCATGCCGCTCGAATTTTAAAAAATCGCCCGCATTTTAACAACAAAAATGGCAAAGCAGAACATCAAGTATTTCTGAATCAGGCTCGATCGTTAAATAGAATAAACGATTTCAGGTAACAGTGCGCTGATCGTTAAGCCAGGATAACGTCAGTGCATTGTTTTTAGTAAATGTTCCGCTAAAACAAATAATTCAATCTTCATGTTATTCAATTCCGGTTGTTTCAGATATATTTGAGGGAGTGTAAACATCTTATTATTTGAAATCTATGCTTTTTCAGACTACACTGAAAATTCTGGCCGGGTTGCTGCTGTTAAGCCTCTCGTTCCGGCTGGCGGGTCAGGAAACCGTAATCCGGTTAGCTGCCACCTCTGATGTTCACGGATCTCTTTTCCCGTATGATTTTGAAGAGAACCGTTCCGATAAAAGTTCGCTGGCCGGCGTTGCCCACCTGGTTGATTCCATCCGGAAGATCAGGAACGACAACCTGGTTTTACTGGAGAACGGCGACCTGGTACAGGGCACTCCCGTTTCTTATTATGCCAATTTTGTGCAAAAGAAACGGACCAATCTGTTTGCCAGGATCCTGAACTGCATGGATTATGATGCAGCAACCGTCGGCAACCATGATATTGAGGCCGGGCCTGCCGTTTACAATCATCTGAAAGAAGCATTCCGATTCCCATACCTGGGAGGCAATGTAAGGAATACCCATACCGGTTCTTCCTATTTCCAACCTTATACAGTCATCGAAAGAAGCGGGATCCGGATAGCGGTGATCGGGTTACTGACAACCGGTGTACCGCAATGGTTACCTCCTCATTTGTGGGAAGGCCTGAAGTTTCAGGACATGGCTGAAACGGCCGGAAAACTGGTCAGCACAGTCCGGGAAAAAGAAAATCCCGATGTGGTTGTCGGATTGTTCCACTCCGGGTATGGTGATGATCGCGGCACGGCCGGCGATGTTCCGATGGAAGATGCAGGCAGGTACATCGCCCAGAATGTGCCCGGTTTTGATGTAATTTTCCTGGGGCATGACCACCGGGTCCGGAATGAGATCCTTACCAACAGGCAGGGAGAAGAAGTGCTTGTGCTTAATCCGGGTAGTAATGCGCAAAACCTTGCCTATGCTGAGCTGTCGGTAAGAGATGAAAAAGGTGGCAAACCCGGTATCACCTCCCGGAAAGGTCTGCTTATCCCGGTATCAGGCGTTGTGTCCGGAAAGAAATTCAACCGGAAATTCTGGAAAGACGAGGCTGAAATCCTTAAGTTCTCCAATCAGGAAATCGGGAGGATTGGAGTTCCGATGCAGGCGGCCGATGCGCTGTTCGGGACTTCCGCCCTTGCCGGACTGATACACAGGGTGCAACTGGAATCTACAGGAGCAGACATCTCCTTTACGGCACCCCTTTCCGTTACAGGAAGTTACCTTCCGGGGCCGCTTTATGTCCGCGATCTTTTCAAAATGTACCGTTATGAGAATTTCCTGTATACCATGAGACTGAGTGGAAGTGAAATCCAGCGATACCTTGAATATTCCTGCGGACTATGGTTTAACCGGATGGACGGGCCTGAGGACCATCTGCTGCTTTTCAGAAACGGAGAAACGCCCAAGGCCGGTTTGCAGAATCCCTCATACCATTTCGATTCGGCAGCCGGCATCCGGTATGTTGTGGATGTGACAAAACCAGCCGGGAAGAGGGTTCAGATTACAGGGATGGAAAACGGGAAGCCTTTTGATCCCGCCGGAATCTATAAAGTGGCTGTTAATTCATACCGGGGCAGCGGAGGAGGAGGTCATCTGACCACCGGTGCCGGCATTGATCCCGGAGAACTTCCCCTGCGGATAATCTCCTCCTCTGAAGTCGATTTCCGCACCCTGCTGATGAAGCATATACAAGCTGAGAAAATCATAAATCCCGATCCGGGGAACAATTGGGAGATCATCCCGGCTGATTACCATAAAAAGGGAAAGCAAAAAGACATGATTTATTTTTATTAAAAAAAGTCATTCTTATAACCGGCCAATTTCCTCCCACACCCGGATATCGACTGGAATCCCGTTCTGAAGATTTTTCTCCCGAATTTGCAGGATCCTTTCCCCAGGATAGCGTACCGGTGATTTTTCATCGATCAGCATACTGGTTTTCAGATCGGCGATGATCTCATCCAGCGTATTCTGAATAGCCCGGAAATTCGCAAG
>Ga0116193_1001719_pt1 | contig 17605 bp, 15 predicted proteins | sample AD_UKC115_MetaG_FD_89892 | JGI IMG/M metagenome (GOLD analysis project Ga0116193, IMG submission 89892) | Active sludge microbial communities of municipal wastewater-treating anaerobic digesters from Hong Kong - AD_UKC115_MetaG | ecosystem: Engineered > Bioreactor > Anaerobic > Digestate... | reverse complement strand
TTTATGCCCCGGTTAAACAATTAGGGAGTTATTCTCAATATAATCATGCAATAGCCGACCATGTGGATGCTATTTTAAAACTTAATTTGGTTGATCTCCAAGCAATTTCTGAAGCACACTTTAAGGTAGCACTTGATGCCGTTAATTCAACCGGTGGAATGGCCATTTCGTTGTTATTAGATAAATTAGGCGTACAAAATGTTACCATTCTTAACGGAGAACCTACCGGAATTTTTCCGCATAACCCGGAACCGCTACCGGAACATTTACATGAAATCTCAAATTTACTCGCTGCACAAAATTTTGATGTTGGTTTTGTTGTCGATCCTGATGTAGATAGATTGGCTATTATCAATGAAAATGGAGAAATGTTCGGAGAAGAATATACCCTTGTTGCTGTCGCTGATTATGTATTACAATACCAAAAGGGAAATACGGTATCGAACTTATCTTCTTCCAGGGCATTGCGCGATGTAAGTCATAAATATCAAGTAGATTATTTTGCCTCTGCAGTTGGAGAAGTGAATGTTATCGAAAAAATGAAAGAACACAATGCTGTAATCGGAGGCGAAGGCAATGGTGGGGTTATTTATCCGACTCTTCACTATGGTAGAGATGCATTGGTGGGAATCGCCCTTTTCCTTTCCTTTATGGCCAAAACAAAAAAAACTTGCTCCGAAATAAAACGCCTTTACCCGGCTTACTATATTTCCAAAAATAAAATCTCATTACCCCCGGAAATTGACGTTAAAGCAATTTTAGAACATTTGAAAAAAAAGTATTCCGATTATAAAGTAACCACTATTGATGGGGTTAAAATCGATTTTGAGGATAGTTGGTTACATATCCGTTCTTCAAATACGGAACCAATTATCAGAATATATGCAGAAGCTACTACAGAACCTACTTCTCAGTTTCTTGCCGATAAAATCATTACGGATATTCGGGAATTTATTAACTTTTAATCACAATCGGTTACTCTCTTCCTTTCATTTTTTTCTGACAATTTGTCAGTAAATTAATATGGCAATATTATTGTTAGTTTATAAGTGTATTTATAAAAATAAACACTATGAATTTAAATAAGCTAACCATAAAATCACAAGAAGCAATTGCCAATGCACAAATGATTGCCATGAACAATCAACAAACTCAAATTGACAATTTGCATATTTTGAAATCAATGCTTGAAATTGATGAAAATGTAATTCCTTTTCTTTTAAAAAAACAAGGAGTTACGCCCCCTGTTATTTTACAAGTAGTAGATCGCCAAATAAAGAGCATTCCTAAAGTACAGGGAGGAGATGTCTATTTGTCCGGAACTGCCCAAAGTGCTCTTCAAAAGGCAATTTTGTATTGTAACGAAATGGGCGACGAATTTGTCTCGTTAGAGCATCTTTTCTATGGTATTTTTATGGCCAATGATGCTACATCACAGATTTTGAAAGATGCAGGAGTAACAGAAAAAGGCATAAAAGCTGCCATTACAGAATTGCGTAAAGGCAGTAAAGTGACGAGTGCTACAAGTGAAGAAACCTATAATGCCCTAAATAAATATGCAAGAAATTTGAATGATGCCGCCCAAAAAGGGAAATTGGATCCGGTCATCGGACGCGATGATGAAATACGAAGAGTCTTGCAAATCCTTTCCCGGAGAACCAAAAATAATCCTATTTTAATCGGAGAACCCGGGGTAGGGAAAACAGCCATCGCCGAAGGTTTGGCACATCGACTCGTGAGCGGTGATATTCCGGAAAATCTGAAGAGTAAACAACTCTATTCTTTGGATATGGGAGCGTTAATTGCCGGAGCTAAATATAAAGGGGAATTTGAAGAAAGATTAAAAAGTGTCATTAAAGAAGTAGTTGAAGCCGATGGAGAAATCATCTTGTTTATTGATGAAATACATACACTCGTGGGAGCAGGAGCTTCGGGTGAAGGTGCCATGGACGCTGCCAATATTTTGAAACCGGCACTTGCCCGTGGCGAATTACGTTCCATCGGAGCCACGACCTTAAATGAATATCAAAAATATTTTGAAAAAGATAAAGCTTTAGAAAGACGTTTCCAACCGGTAATAATCAATGAACCGGATAAAATCTCGGCAATTTCTATACTTCGTGGCTTAAAAGAAAGATATGAAACCCATCACCAAGTAAGAATTCTTGATGAAGCAATTATTGCAGCGGTCGATTTATCTCAACGCTACATAACCGAACGTTTTCTTCCGGATAAAGCCATCGACCTAATTGATGAAGCTGCCGCTAAACTAAAATTGGAAATTAATTCTGTTCCCGAAGAATTAGATGAAGTGGAAAGAAAAATTCGCCAGTTGGAAATTGAAAGAGAAGCTATTAAAAGAGAAAATACTCCTGAGAAAGTAGAACAATTAAGCAAAACAATCTCTGAACTGCAAGAACAACGCAATGTAATTGCTACCAAATGGAGAACAGAAAAAGAGGTGGTGGAAAAAATTCAAAATATTAAAACAAATATAGAACAATATAAATTAGAAGCTATAAATGAAGAACGACAAGGAAATTACGGACGTGTTGCAGAACTTCGCTATGGAATTATTAAAAATTCAGAACGAGAAATAGAAGAATTGCAAAAAGAGTTGGATGCCATTCACGATAAAGGGGCTATGATTGATGAAGAAGTTGGCGCTGATGACATTGCAGAAGTTGTGGCTAGATGGACAGGAATTCCGGTAAGTAAAATGCTCGAAAGTGAACGTGCCAAATTGCTCCATCTCGAAACAGAACTCCATAAAAGAGTCGTCGGACAAGATGAAGCCATTACTGCTATTGCAGATGCCATCCGCAGAAGTCGTGCCGGCTTGCAAGACAGTCGCAGACCAATCGGATCTTTCATCTTTATGGGAACTACCGGCGTTGGTAAAACAGAACTTGCCAAAACATTGGCAGAATACCTTTTTAATACGGAAGATGCCATGATTCGATTTGATATGAGTGAATTTCAGGAAAGTCATTCTGTTTCTCGATTAATCGGTTCTCCTCCTGGTTATGTGGGCTATGATGAAGGGGGACAACTAACCGAAAAAGTGAGACGCAAACCCTATTCTGTAGTGCTGTTTGATGAGATTGAAAAAGCACATCCCGATATTTTTAATATTCTTCTCCAAGTACTTGATGATGGACGACTTACTGATAATAAAGGTCGTACTGCAGATTTTAAAAATTCAATTATCATCATGACTTCCAACATGGGCTCAAATATTATCCAGGGAAATTATTCTGACAGCGGTTCGTTTTCCGATAATGAAGTATTCGAAAAAACGAAAGTTGAGATTATAGATCTCTTAAAGAAAACATTACCTCCCGAATTTATCAATCGAATTGATGAAATTGTGATGTTTCAGCCTCTTTCCAAACGGGAAATTAAAGAGATTATTAAGCTTCAAATCAATGATTTAAATAATCTTTTGGCACAACAAAACATAAAAGTTGAATTTACCAAATTTGCGTTGGATTTATTGGCTGAATTGGGATATGACCCTATATACGGAGCCAGACCATTGAAAAGAGTTATTCAAAAGAAAATATTAAATGAACTTTCTAAAATAATATTGGAAGGAACTATTATTCAGGGGAATACAATAATGATTGACAGTTTGGAAGATGGTAAATTTATTTTTTTTAATAAATAAAAAATTGTATTTTTGCGATATTAATTTAAAATAATGTCCTGGATCTATAGATTATTAATTATAGTCTGCTTAATTCCACTTTGGAGTAATGCTCAACAAAGTAAACCCGATGACATCATCGGATATTATTATTCCGTTGATCCTTTTACGGATGAAGCGTCTCAGATTTATATCTATAAAAATGCACAAGGCAAATACGATGGAACCGTGTGCTGGGTTGAAAATCTGGCCAAAAAAAAATTCCTTAATCTTGTTTTTTTGAAAGGATTGGAATTTAACAAAAAGGAAAATGACTGGCGTAACGGAATAGTTAAGTATCCGGGAAAGAGTGGAACCTATTCGATGTATATGAAATTTGAATCCTCTACCAAATTGAAAGTCAGAGGATATTGGGGCGTATCTCTTTTGGGAAAATCGATGTATTGGTATAAAGAAGAACACAAACGCATACAAAAATAAATTACGATTAGTACAATGAGAAAATTATCATTAACCTTTTTCATCCTCATTTGGGTATGGGGAACTGTTTTTGCTCAATATCCGGCTAAATATTGGATTCAATTCAAGGATAAAGACAACTCCTCATATTCAGTCAATAAACCTGAAGAATTTCTTTCCCCTCGTGCCATAGAAAAAAGAGCTCGATTCAACATTCCAATTACAGAAGAGGATTTACCGGTAAATTCCCATTATATCGCGGAAGTACTAAAGATCGACAGCGAAATTGTCCTTTTTACTAAATCAAAATGGCATAATGCAATTACTATATATGCACAAGATAGTTTTATTATGGATAAAATTATGAAATTGCCTTTTGTAAAAACTTGTGAAAGAACAATTTCCATGGAAGAACCTGAACTCTTTCAAGATATTAATTTCAGTTATCAGAGTAGGGGAGAGGTAATTCGCTCAAATTCATGGAAATCTGATTTCAAATATGGAAAATCTGAAGAGCAAATAAGACTTAATAATATTCATTGGTTGCATAGAATGGGATATTTAGGAGACAATATGGTGATGATGGTAATGGATGCAGGATTTCATAATAGTGATACTTTGCGTTATTTCAATCTTTTACGTGAAGAAAACAGATTGCTTGGAGTAAGAAATTTTGTAGAATTGGGAGTTAATCCGTTTAGAAAAACCAGTCATGGGACAATGGTTCTTTCATGCATTGCTTCTTATATTCCCGGGGAATTAGTAGGGAGCGCTCCCAAAATATCTGTCTATTTAGCTAAAACAGAAGATGATAGATCTGAAAATAAGGTGGAGGAAGATAACTGGGTGGCAGGAGTGGAGTGGGCGGACAGTCTCGGAGTAGATCTCCTGAATTCTTCATTGGGTTATACAAAATTTGACGATTCAACCCATAAAAGAATCTATCAGGATTTGACCGGACAAGTAAGTAGGGCTTCACAAGCAGCAACAATTGCAGCACGAAAAGGACTCCTAATTTGTAACAGTGCCGGCAATGAAGGTAGTAAAAAATGGCATTATATCGGATGTCCGGCTGATGCCGAAGGAATTTTAAGTGTCGGAGCAACAGATGTTTACGGAAATAGGGCTCCCTTTAGCTCTTACGGACCAACAGCCGACGGAAGAATTAAACCAGATGTCTTGGCAACCGGCTACAATACGTACGTAGCCAACCCAAGAAGTAAAACAATCCAAAGCAATGGAACCTCTTTTTCTTCCCCTGTGCTAGCCGGAATGGCGGCATGCCTATGGCAAGCTTTCCCTGAAAAATCTAATATGGAAATTATGAATGCCATCAGACAGAGTGGGGATAATGCAACGACTCCCAATGATACAATGGGATACGGAATTGCAGATTTTCTTAAAGCTTATAATATTTTGAAATACAATAACTTAAATTATCATAATCCAGATAATTCAATTATAATACAATTATCTAATTACGATTTTAAAGGGAAAATGATTTCGTTTACTGTAATTTCTAAATCAGAACAAATTATTTCAACAGATTTATATTTTAAGAATTCAGGGAAAACAATTTCCAAAACCTATAAACTCATAACCGGAGAAAATCAAATTAAAATTAAAATTCCTAAAATTAAAACCGATTATGATTTTATTCAAATGAATATTCGTATTGAGAATTCAGAAATAAATTATCTGTTGGGAATTGAATAAAATAAGATTTCTGAGAATCAATAAAATTAAAAACATAAGTAGATAGTTATCATAATAAAAAAGTTAATAGAAGAGTTAAAAATTTGGATAAATTATGATTCAAAAATTCTTGTACTTTTTGTCCTATAATTTATATTATGTTAAATAAAAGAATCTAAAAAAAGGTGAATATGAGGATTTATCCATTTATTCACCTTTTTATGACTTGATATCCTATTTTTGATTAATACGTTCCCATTTTCTAAAAAAGCTTCTCAATTTTAAACCAATTACGCCTAAAATTGCTTCTTTAAAAATGCCGGATGACATTTTAGAAGTTCCTTCAGTTCTATCGGAAAAAATAATCGGAACTTCCACAATTTTAAATTTCAATTTCCACACCGTAAATTTCATTTCAATTTGAAATCCATAACCTATATGTTTAATTTTCGAAAAATCTATTGCATTAAGAGTTTCTGCTCTAAAGCATTTAAAGCCTGCAGTTGTATCCTTAATTGGTATTCCAAGGATAAATCTCACGTATGCTGAACCGTAATAAGACATTAATAAGCGAGACATAGGCCAATTCAAGATATTCACTCCGTTACAATATCGAGACCCAACAGCCAAATCGGCCGGTGTATCAACACAAGCTCTATAAAGACGATCTAAATCGGCCGGATTATGTGAAAAATCGGCATCCATTTCAAAAATATAATCATATTTTTTATCTAAAGCCCATTTAAAACCGTGGATATATGCTGTACCAAGACCTAATTTTCCTTTACGTTCTTCAATAAAAAGTCTGTCTGGAAATTCTGTCATTAAATGCTTTACAATGGCAGCCGTGCCGTCAGGAGAATTGTCTTCTACAACTAAAATATGATAATCTCCCAATGAAAATACTTTTCTAATGATATTTTCAATGTTTTCTTTCTCGTTGTATGTTGGAATTACGACTAATTTCTTATCCATACGCATTTAGTTGAGTTCTATTTATTTACTTTTTAAAATAATATATACCGGAAAGTGGTCGCTATAACCGCCTTGATATGCACCACCGGCATAAGTTCTGAATGGATAATCTTCATAAGAACCTACTTGTGTTTTAAGCATAATTAGTGGATCGGTGTACACATGTGCTGAACTATATTTGTAAGAATTTTTGGCAGGATTTAAAATTCCGTAAGAAACCATAATTTGGTCGATAAGGCTCCAATTATCGCGATATGCATAAGAACCGATTCCTCTTTTATACATTTGATACATTGGATTATAAATATCTTTCGGTTCCGTTTGTTCAATTTTTTTCTTAGATCTAAGATGTGTTAGAATACTTTTTGAATCTGGATCGTCATTTAAGTCTCCCATAACGATAACTTTAGCATACGGATTTAAGTTCATCAGGGAATCTACAATAGAACGGGTAAGCTGAGCTGCAGCAGCACGACTTGCAATGCTTCGTTTACCTCCTCGTTTTGAAGGCCAATGATTGACAATAATATGGAGTGTATCAATTTCATCCAACATTCCGGTTACTAATAATTGATCCCGCGTTTTAAATGTCGGATTGTCAGGTATATTTAATGTATATGATTTGGAACCTAACACTCTAAATCTTCCTTTGTCATACAAAAAGGCTACATCCACACCACGATAATCAGGTGAATTATAATGTACAATTCCCCAATTACGATCTTTCAAATTATCTGTTGCAATCAAATCTTCAAGTACACGTTTATTTTCCAATTCAGAAAGCCCAACAGCTACCAATCCTCCGTATTCTGAACCGATAGCGGCTAATACTCGCGACATATTATTCAATTTGTGTTGATATCTTTCAGGTGTCCAACGATAATCTCCTTCAGGTAAAAACTGTTCATCATTTATAGTAGGATCATTTTCTGTATCAAACAGATTTTCAAGGTTATAAAAACCAATAACCGCAATTCCTTTCTCTTTTTGAGCTTGTATAAAACTTAGCGGAATTAAAAATAATAGAGTCAGAATTAAAAAATTAAATTTTTTCATGATATAAATATTTTAATGGGGCAAAAATACAATTTTTTTTTAATCGTACCGGAAAAATAATTATCGGTCTAATAAATCAAAAACTGTTTTTACCGGATTGAATGTAATGAGCGGTACTTCTATAAAAAGAGTAATCCAATTCGACATGGCTCCGTTCCATAAACCAGGAAGTTCCATTGCTTTAAGTTTACGATTTCCGTAAGATTTATAAGATATAAATCCTGCATCGGGATCTACATAATCATGCAAGTTGAAATAATTGCCTCTAAAATCTTTGAAGGAACAAACCAAATCCACCGGATTAAAATGGGTAGATTTTTCAAAAACGACTTTTTGTTTGCTGTTCTCCATATCAATTTGAGCAGATTCCACAATTTGAAGAGACTCCTCTCCCCTACTGTTTTTTACCCAAAATGGTCCCCCACCCGGTTCTCCTTGATTTTTCACCATTCCACATACCCGTATGGGACGATTCAAGACACTAACAAGATTTTGGGAAGTTATCTCTTTTAATTGTAATGTTTTCTCCACAAATTGAATCATTTCCTCTTTTTCAGCAGAAGTTACAACTCCTTGCTCATTTTTTTTCAAAAAGTGATGAATTTGTGTTTGTACTTGCATTAAATAGGCCGCCAATATTTTCTTGTAGATAATTGTCTCTTCCAATTTATCTTCAGGTTTAACATTATCAATATTCTTAATAAAAATAACGTCAAATTTTAATTGATTTAAGTTGTATATCAACGCACCGTGCCCTCCGGGACGGAAAAGCAACGAGCCTTTATCATCGTAGAAAGGACGATTGTCCATCTCAGCCGCTAATGTATCTGTGGAAGGATGTTGTACCGAAAAAGAGATATGATATTTCACTGAAAATTTCTGTTCAAAAGCAGGAAGCACTTCAGAAACTCTCTTTTCAAATTCCTGTTGATGAGCCGGGGAAACCGTAAAATGCAAAAAACACGAATGATCGTTATTTTGAGCATATCTCGCTGCTTCTACCAAATGTTCCTCCAAAGCAGTTCGTGTTTCATCGCCATAGGTATGAAACTTCAACAATGCTTTGGGTAAATTTCCGTAATTTAATCCCTTTTCCGTCAATAAATACTCCAAAATCAAGGCATAATCTTCACGAATAACCATTTCTTTCAGTTGGTATCCGTCACGCATCATTACTTGTTCTAAATCATGAAAAAAAGCACATTCGGAAAGTGAATTCATAAAATGAGCAATCTTACTTTTCAGAGGAGCGGTTGTGGTATCCAAATAAGGATAAAGGTCTTTAAACATCCGAGAAGCTGCCCCCGACGCAGGCACGAACTTTGCAATACGATAATACTCCGTCATCAAAGAAAATTGCTCTAATAAAGCAAGCATCTCCTGATCTTCAATTTTATGAATCCCGTCTCCGAGCGTAGCAGGTCGAACTAATTGTACAAATGGGAATCCGGTTTCAAAATAGTGAAATTGCTTTAAAATTTCTTCCGCCGAACGTCCTGAATCTTGAATAAATTTTAAATCTTGTGAGGAAAATGTCATGATATTGCGTTCTGTTTATTACGGCTTCAAAGATATAACTTTTTTCCTCATGCTTTTATATCTAAGATTATTAATTGGTATTTAAATATAAATAGCTCATTATCAATTATATATATAGTCTAAATTATTATAGGAAAATAAATTATGAAAAAAGATAGATAACCACTTGAGTATATGAAAAAAAAAGATTATTTTTGCACCCTTAAAAAAGCCGATTATTATCTTCATTAAGTAAGGTAAATTAAATACAAATCGAGTTAATTGGGTGAACGATTGACTCACAGAAAAGAAAAAAAAATGAAAGCAGTAAGTTACAAAACAATTGCAGCAAACGAACAAATTGTTAAAAAAGAGTGGGTTGTCATTGATGCCGAAAATGAGATCGTTGGACGCTTATCTACGGTAGCAGCTCGTATTTTACGGGGTAAGACTAAAACCTATTACACTCCTCATTTTGATTGTGGAGACAATGTAATCATCATTAATGCGGAAAAAGTGAGATTCACCGGCCATAAAATGGACGACAAGCAATATGTTCGTCATACCGGTTACCCCGGAGGCCAACGTTTTGCTACGCCAAAGGAACTTTTGAAAAAAAATCCGATTGGAATTTTAGAGCATGCGATTAAAGGAATGCTACCCAAAAATAAATTGGGAGCTGAATTGTTTCGCAATTTATACGTTTATGAAGGACCAAACCATCCGCATGAAGGACAGCAACCCAAAACCATTAACATTAACGAAATTAAGTAAAAATCATGGAAGTTATTAATACAATAGGAAGAAGAAAAACTGCTGTCGCTAGAATTTACATGCAAAAAGGCAGCGGTCAGATTACGATTAACAATCGTGATTACAAGGAATACTTTAGTTTGGCCACATTACAATATGTTGTAAAACAGCCTCTTATCATTGCCGGTGTTGAAGGTGAATATGACATAAAAGTTAATTTGGATGGAGGTGGAATTTCCGGTCAGGCAGAAGCTTTGCGTTTGGCAATTTCACGCGGACTTATGGAAATTAATCCTGAAATTCGTCCTGCATTGAAAGCTAAAGGGCTTGTTCGTCGTGACCCCCGTATGGTAGAACGTAAAAAACCGGGACAACCGAAAGCTCGTAAGAAATTCCAATTCAGCAAACGTTAGTATTTCTTACAATATAATATATATGCAGTTTAGTATCGAAATTGCTGAGACTTCTTCATCTGAACTACTCAGCAATTGATTTTAAGAACGTAAACAATTTAAAAAAAACAAAATGGGAAAAGTAGAATTTAATGATTTATTAGACGCAGGATGTCACTTTGGACACTTGAAAAGAAAATGGAACCCCGCAATGGCTCCTTATATTTTTATGGAAAAAAATGGAATTCATATCATTGACCTCCATAAAACGATTGAAAAATTAGACGAAGCCTGTGCCGCTGCAAAACAAATAGCAAAATCAGGACGTAAAATCCTCTTTGTAGCTACTAAAAAACAAGCTAAAGAAACCGTTTCCGAGTTGGTAAAAGAAGTTGGAATGCCATACGTGACTGAACGTTGGCCTGGCGGAATGCTTACAAACTTCTTTACAATCCGTAAAGCCGTTAAAAAAATGAGCAATATAGACCGTCTTGTAGCCGGTTCTCAATTCAATAACCTCTCCAAAAGAGAAAAATTACAACTCCAACGCGAAAGAGCTAAATTGGAAAAGAACTTAGGTTCTATTGCTGATCTTACCAGACTTCCGGCCGCTGTTTTCGTTGTGGATATCTTAAAAGAACACATCGCTGTGGCAGAAGCTCGTCGATTGAATATCCCCACTTTCGCAATTTTGGATACCAATTCTAACCCGAAATTAATTGATTTTCCGATTCCGGCTAATGATGATGCTTCTAAGTCAATTTCTTTAATTGTAAAAATGGTATGTGATGCCATTGCTGAAGGACTTGCAGAAAGAAAATACGATAAAGAAAATGCAGAAGAAGAAACTATCGATACCGATGAAACGGATAACCTAAATATTGATATCGATGATATTGATGAAGATTTGGTTGCCCCAAGCAAAACTGCCATTCAACCTGCAGTTAAGAAAGTAAAAGGCATTGATGATGAACCACAAGAAGCCGGCAAAAGAAAAAGAACTACCATTAGGAAAACTACTCCTACCAAAGCCGGAAGTTCAAAAAAATAGTATTAACCTTAAAAACAAATTATAATATGGCAACAATAACTGCTGCAGAAGTCAATAAACTAAGATTAGCCACCGGTGTGGGAATGATGGATTGTAAAAATGCTTTAGTGGAAGCTGAAGGCGATTTTGATAAAGCAATCGATATTCTCAGAAAAAAAGGTCAAAAAGTAGCTGCTAAACGTGCAGACCGTTTATCTAACGAAGGTCGCGTGGTTGCTAAAGCAAATGCTGCTAAAGACTTTGGCGCCGTTGTCGTAGTAAGTTGTGAAACCGATTTCGTAGCAAAAAATGCAGAATTTATAGCATTGGCTGATTCTATTATCGATTTTGCAATCGAACATAAAATTAAAACCAAAGAAGAACTTTCCGCACAAGTTATAAATGGAAGAACTATTGCTGAACTTCTGTTGGATATGACCGGAAAAACAGGTGAAAAAGTAGAACTTCCCGACTATAAAGCCATGGAAGCCGAAACTATCGCCGCTTACAATCATCTTGGAAACAAATTAGCTGCCATCGTGGGATTCAACATGAAAGGTGAAAAAATCGAAGAAACTGCCCATGAAATTGCATTGCAAATCGCAGCTATGAATCCGTTGGCATTAGACTCAACTTCGATTCCGCAAGCCGCAATCGATCACGAATTGGAAATTGCCCGCGATATGATCCGCCAGGAAGGAAAACCTGAAGAAATGGTGGAAAAAATCGCTCAAGGTAAATTGAACAAATTCCTCAAAGAAAACACACTGCTTAATCAAGATTATATTGACAACAATAAACTTTCGGTAGGCGATTATATTAAACAAGTAGATGCGAAGTTGGCTTGTACCGGATTTTTCCGTTTGCAAATCGGTGGCTAATCACTGCTTTAATTTAAGAATTTACAAAAAAGGGTCATTTTGGGACCCTTTTTTTTTGTATTAATTTTTTGATAATGAATAATTTATTATTGTTGTCCGGTAAAAAATAAAAACAAAGAAAAGTCAAATAAAAGTGCTTGATAATCAATTATATGATTTTGTTTTTGAAAAAGTAAGTCCCCTAATCAAAAAGAGTTAGCTCCGGCGGTCACAATCGGAACAAATTAGGAATAAATAAAAGCAAGATTACAATTCCAATGCTTTTAGAATTACTTTATCCGAACGATTGATAATCGGGTAAAACCCCTCTTCCTGATATAAAATTCTTCCTATAAAAGCTTTAAGCCATAATTTAATTTCCTCTTTGGATAAGCGATTTATTTCTTTCAATAAATCATTATTTTGTTTTTTATAGCTATCAATCAATTGTTGGAAGAGGCTTTCGCTGACATACATGTTATTCAAGAACGAAGTTACATCAGGAAATTTATTTTTCAAAATATTTTGATTTTTTGAGGTATAGTCAAATGCAAATTGTGATAAAAGCCCGGAATTGAGGAGTTGGTAAAATGCAGTCATATTAGAATCCCGATCCACCGGAACGAAAAAGTCGGGCATAATTCCTCCCCCACCATAGACAATTCTTCCTTTTTTGGTTTTATATTGTAATTCGGGATCAAACTTGATGCTATCGGCGCTTTCCATTTCTCCGTTAATAAATCGATTAAAGAGTTCTTCATTGTATTCGTCCGTACCATTGTGGTAATCTTTTTGAATACAGCGACCACTTGGGGTATGATATCGTGAAGTAGTAATTCTCAAAGAAGATTGGTCTGAAAGATCTATTTGACGTTGAATCAGTCCTTTACCGAAAGATCGTCTTCCGACAATAGTTCCGCGGTCATTATCTTGAACGGCACCGGCCACAATTTCACTCGCAGAAGCGCTAAAGTCATCAATAAGAACGACTAATTCTCCAGTTTCAAAATGACCATAAGAGGTGGCATAGATTTTATCGCTTTTCACTTTTAATCCTTCTGTATAGACAATCATGTCGCCTTTCGGGAGCAGTTCATCACATACTTGAATTCCGGCATCTAAGTAGCCTCCGGGATTGCCTCTTAAATCTAAAATTAATTTTTGCATTCCCATGGACTTTAAACGGATTAGAGCATCTGTAAATTCTTTTCCGGTTGTTCCTCCAAATTGATTAATTTTCACATATCCTGTCTTCTTATCAATCATATAAGCAACATCTAAAGTATAAGTCGGAATTACATCACGCAATAAATCAAAATTATATAACTTTTTAAATCCCATTCTCTTAATACCCAGTTTTACTTTGGTATTTTTTTCACCTCGAAGCAACTTCATGACCTCTTCATTTTTAATACCTCTTCCTGCAATATTTTTTCCGTTTACGGTCATTATTTTATCTCCGGTTTTGATTCCGACTTTTTCAGAAGGACCTCCGCTGATAGTAGCAACTACTGTTACCGTATCTTCCATGATTGAAAATTGGATTCCGATTCCTTCAAAGGCTCCTTCAAGAGATTCTACAAGCATTTTATTCTCTTCAGCATTGGAATATGCAGAATGCGGATCAAGACTTTGGAGCATTGTATTGATATTCGTTTCAAAGAGATCTTTGGTATTTACGCTGTCAACATAATATCTGTCAATATAATACAAAATCTCCTCCATTTTTTTACTTTCATCATAGAATACTTTCTTATTGGATGTGAAAAAATAGACAGAGACTGCCATTCCAGCAACAAAAGCGAGGGCAAGATATATGGGTAGCGCATAATGATGAAATCTTTTGCGGGGATATGGGTCAAATTGGTCTTTCATAGTAGTTGATTATTAATAGATTAATGATAACTTATTTGAAAGCAGTTCCATTCCGGCTCCTGCTTTTTCCTTAATTACTTCTATTTTTTTTGAAATGGAAGTTACTTCATTCGGGTCAATCAAATAAATGAGGGCTTGATTTGGGGCATAGTCATACAAACCCGCTGCAGGATAAACTTTTAGAGAAGTTCCTATAATAACAACGATATCAGCTGTTTTCATTACTTCTATGGCATCATCAAATTTAGGGACATCTTCACCAAACCAGACAATAAAAGGTCTTAATAATTGACCATTTGGAGCTTTTTCCCCGTATTTCATGGCACGATAGCCGATATCCGTCACACAAGACTTATCTTCTGCACACACTTTTGTTAATTCGCCGTGTAAATGAATAATATTAGACGAGCCCGCACGTTCGTGTAAATTATCCACATTTTGAGTGATTACCGTAATATCAAACCGGTTTTCAAGTTTTGCAATAATTTGATGTGCTTTATTGGGACTTACCGTTGACAATTGTTCTCTTCTTTCGTTATAAAACTGAATCATCAATTCAGGATTACGATACCAACCTTCGATGGATGCAACTTCTTGAATATCATAATTTTCCCACAATCCTCCGGAATCGCGGAAAGTACTAATTCCACTTTCCGCGCTAATGCCTGCACCGGAAAGAAAAACAATTTTTTTCATTAAGATATTCTCTAAATAGGATTATCAGACTAACGTCCCAATATTTCAAATAGTATATTCTCAAGTATTTATGAGAGATTATTTTTTGAATTTCAAACTCAAGTCGAGGCTGCGAATATGGTGAGTAAGTGCACCGATTGAGATATAATCCACTCCTGTGGCGGCATAGTCCCGTAAAGTATCGATTGTAATACCACCGGAAGCTTCCGTTTCATATACTCCGTTTATCAGAAGCAACGCTTCACTTATAAGTTTAGGGGTAAAATTATCCAACATAATTCGATGTACACCTCCGTGTTTAATCACACGTTTAACCTCTTCCAAATTTCGGGTTTCGATTTCTATTTTAAGATTTAAACCATGGGCATCAAGATAATGGAGCGTGGCATCAATCGCTTTTTCAATTCCACCCGCAAAATCGATATGATTATCTTTCAGCATGATCATATCAAACAATCCAAAACGATGATTTTCGGCTCCCCCTACCCGAACGGCATATTTTTCGAAATATCTCATGTTTGGGGTGGTTTTTCGAGTATCTAAAAGTTTTGTGTTCATACCCTTAACCATATTTACATAGAAACGGGTTGAAGTTGCAATTCCACTCATTCTTTGCATAAAGTTCAGGACAGTTCGTTCGGCTGTTAACATACTTTGTGCAGAACCCTTCACGGTAAAAGCAATATCTCCAATCTTCACTTCATCTCCGTCTTGAAGAAAGGTATTAATAGTCAAATCGGGATTTACTTGGTGAAAAACCATTTTGGCAACTTCAATTCCTGCAATAACCCCATTTTGTTTTACTTTCAGTTCCATTTCTCCATAAGCGGACTTATCAATACACGATAGCGAGGAATAATCCCCGCTACCAATATCTTCGGCTAAGGCCTGCTTAATTATATTTTCCGGATTCATAAAAATCAATTAATCTCTGAAATCTTCAACCTCTTTTTCTTCTTCTTTTTCTGACCTATCTTGATTTTGAGTTGGGGTTGCCACTTCAATATTCTCTAAATCTGATTTTCCACCCTTGTTTGGATTTTCCCCGGCTTTACATCTCATAATTTCACGATCTTTGGACAACAAAATCAACACATCTCCTTCAATTCTATAATTGGATATTTCTTGTTTCAGAGCTTTGAGTAAAATTGTTTCAGTCGTCATATTGGCACAAATTTTTTTGGTTGCACCGGTATATTTCATCTTAAGTTTATTCTTTTTGGAAGTAAATTTTCCAAAAAAAGAGTTGCAACCAGTATTTCCGTAGTATAGATTTCCTTTATCAAAAAGAATGTAAGGGGTAATGTCAAATGTTCCACTAATAGGTTTTCCATCAACAGATTGCAAAATCCAATAGGTTTCTATTAAAGAAGTCATATTGGGATTGTTTTTATCTTTTTTGGAAGTTTGCCCCCAGACAATTGTTACAAATGCCATACAGGCCATAATTAAAAAAAACTTTTTCATCATTTTTATTTTGTTTAATATTAATAGATCATGATTATTCTAACGGCAAAAATACAATATATTTCATTTATTCACGAATCATTATTTCTGATTTTCATAAAAAGTGTCATTAATTTGCTCTATATATTCTAAAATCTCCTCTTTCCCTTTTTTGGTTACAGCTGAAGATTTAAAGATTGGGGGCAGATCTTCCCAAGTTTCAAGAAGTGTTTGTTTAAATTGTTGAATATTTTGAGAGGCTTTCAAGTCAGAGATTTTATCGGTTTTGGTAAAAATCAGTGCAAAAGCCATGGAAATTTCTCCGAGTTGGTTGATAAACTCAATATCTTTCTTTTGAGGTTCTAATCGGGAATCAATTAAGACAAAGACTAATTGCAAATTTTGACGATTTAAGAAATAGTTGCGTATCATTTTTTCCCATTTCTCACGCATGGTCTTTGAGATAGACGCATAACCATATCCGGGTAAATCTACAAGAAACCACTCATTATTTACCAGGAAGTGATTGATCGTTTGTGTTTTTCCCGGTCTTGAAGAGATTTTGGCCAAGGATGAATTATTGGCTATCATATTGATCAAGGATGATTTGCCAACATTGGAGCGTCCAATAAAGGCATACTCGGGATAATTTTCGGATGGAGCTTTTCGCCAATCGGCTACAGACTGAAGAAACTCAATACTCTTAATTTTCATAACGATGATTTAATTGTTCGAAAATACAGTCGATTTGATATTGTAATTCTTCAATACTCCCATTATTTTCAATGACAAAATCTGCTTGAGAAATACAGGCAGATAAATTTTGATGATAAGGATTATTTGATTGCATTTCTCGTTGTTCATTCTTAATAAAAGTTTCAAAAGAGATATGGTCTGTTTCGGATTTTCGCTCACTAATTCGAGCATACCTTATTTCAGGAAGAGCATCAATCGCCAAGAGTATGAATTTTCCTTTACTACGGAGAGAGGTAATTTCTCCCGGAGAACGAATACTTTCAATGATGGCATTGTTTCCTTCTCGTATAGCTTGCTGAAAGAGTTCATCAACAATATAAGAAGGGGAATGTTGTTCCCGAAGTTCATTGGCAATTTTTGTAAAAACATCCCGATCGGGAGTTGAAATCCCTCTATCAAGTGCTTGTTTTTTCAAAAAATCACGAACCGAAAAATGTTGAAATTT
>Ga0116193_1001717_pt1 | contig 17621 bp, 16 predicted proteins | sample AD_UKC115_MetaG_FD_89892 | JGI IMG/M metagenome (GOLD analysis project Ga0116193, IMG submission 89892) | Active sludge microbial communities of municipal wastewater-treating anaerobic digesters from Hong Kong - AD_UKC115_MetaG | ecosystem: Engineered > Bioreactor > Anaerobic > Digestate... | reverse complement strand
TCAATTACTTTTAGAATTAATCTATAATAAATTAGAAATCCATAAACATTTGCTCCCTACAATAAAAGAAGTGTTAAATATAATTGATGGGGATTATGCATTTGCAGTAACTGATGGATATGATATGATTTTAGCTAGAGATATTGTAGGAGTAAAACCATTGTATTATGGATATGATTTAAATGATGAAAATTCAATTTTAGGTTTTGCAAGTGAAAGAAAATCATTATGGGCTGCGGGAATTACAGAAATATATTCTCTTTCCCCTGGTTGTATATTATTTAATGGAGATATTATACGAGTGAATGAACTTTTAATTAATGAAGTTGATAATGAAACTTCTTATAATGATTTAAAACAGAATTTAATTGAAACTTTATATGAAAGTGTATATAAAAGAGTTCAAAACTTATCTGAGGTAGGTTTAATCTTTTCTGGAGGAATAGATAGTGCATTTTTAGCTGTTATTCTTAAGAAGATTAGATTAGAAACTGGGTTAAAAGTTAAATTGTATGTTGTTGGAAATCCATTAAGTAAAGATATAGAATATGCTAAAAAAATTGCACAGGATATAGATTTACCATTAAAAATTCAAACAATAACACCTGAAGTTGTTGCAGATAACATTAATGATGTATTAAAAGCAATAGAAGATACTAATCGTATGAAATTAGGGGTTGGAATGACAATTTACTTAGCATCTAAAATGATGAGAGAAGATGGTATAAAAGTAGCCCTATCAGGACAAGGTGCAGATGAACTATTTGCAGGATACAATCGTTACATACAACATATAGAAAACCATGACTATGAAGGATTAAACCAAGAACTGATTCATGATATAACAAATATCTACCATGTAAACCTAGAACGAGATGATGCAGCAAGTATGGCAAATAGTGTGGAATTACGAGTTCCCTACATGGATACAGAATTAATCCGACTTGGAATGACCATACCTCCAGAATATAAAATAAGATCACCTGAAGATACATTAAAAAAATATATTCTAAGAGATGCAGCATTAGATTATGGTGTACCTGAATATGCAGCTTTAAGACCTAAAAAAGCAGCTCAATACGGTTCAGGTATAGATAAAATCTTAAAAAAGAAAATAAGTAAAACCTTAAATTTCAACCAATACTTAAATGATTACAAAAATAGTCTAATAGAAAATTAAAACTATTTTATTCCATTATCCCTTTTTTTATTAAAATTTTTAATAGAATCCAATTTTTTTGAATTTAAAACTAATTTTTATACTAAAAAGTTTTATAAATATTAAAAAATAAATCCTATAATTAATATAAAACATTTATATTCAAATTAATCAAATATTTTTAAAAAATTATTTTTTGGAGAAATAAATCATGACAGAAATAGAAAAAGATGCAGAAGAAATTTTAGAAAAATTTTCTAAAACATTAGACACCATACCTGATCTTGAAGAAACATATTACATTACTGATAATTTAAACTTAAACCGTGAAGATAAATCAAATCCACAAGATGCTACTAAAATTGTTAGAAACACTAAAACAGATAAAGATGGTAATGTTATAGTTAAAAAAGCAGATTGGATTTAAAAAAATTTAAAAATAAACAAAATGTGTGATAAAAATGAGAATGAATTTAGTCTTAGAAATTAAAGATGTTCCAGGACAATTAGTATCTGTCCTTTCACCAATTGGGGATTTAGGAGCAAATTTAGTTGCTATTATTCACCAAAGAGATGTAAAAAATGAAAAAGGTTTAATTCCTGTTCAAATCACTATTGAAGGTGAAAGAGAAAACCTTAATGCCTTAGTTGATAAATTTGATGAAATGGGTATTAACATATTAGAAAAAGATGATGTAATCTTAAAACAAAGAGTTAGTACTGTACTTATTGGTGATGTTATTGATACTGATGTAAGAGACACTATTGATAGAATTAATGAATTAGATGGTGTTTGGGTTGTAGGGTTAGATATTAAATTAGATAAAGAATACAAATCCTCAGCAATGATAACAATTGAATCAAATATTGGTCAAAAAGAAACAGCTTTCAAGAAAGTGCAAGAAATTGCAGAAGAAAAAGATTTACTTGTAATAAACGAGGTCTAAAGAAGGGGTTGTTATTAATGGAAGAATGTAAATTAGTATTAATGGGATTTGGATCAGTTGGTCAAGGTGTAGCAAAAGCTGTAGCTATGCAAAAAGAAAAAATTAATGATAAATTAGGAATAAACATTAAAATTGTTGCTGTAGCAGATTCCTCATCCTCAGCAATTAATCCTGATGGTTTAGATGAACATCTTCTAGTTGAAACCAAAAACGAAAAAGGTAAACTTGGAGAATATCCTGAATTCGGTACAGATATCAGTGGTGTTGATGTTTTAGATAATGTGGAATATGATGTTTTAATGGAACAAACTCCAACAAATATTGATGATGGTGAACCCGCTAGAACTCTTGCACTTAAAGCATTTTCACAAGGAAAAGATGTTGTAACAAGTAATAAAGGACATCTTGCATTAAATTATCAAGAATTAGATGAAGCAGCTAAAGCAAATAATGTAATGTTTAAATTTGAAGCTAGTGTAGGTGGAGCAATGCCTATAATCAATTATGCAAGAGATGCATTAAGTGGAAATAAAATCATTAGCATAATTGGAGTTTTAAATGGTACAACAAATTATATTTTATCCCGTATGACTAGTGAAGGATCTAGTTATCCAGATACTTTAAAAGAATCACAATTATTAGGAATTGCTGAAACTAATCCAACACAAGATGTTGAAGGTATTGATGCTGCATGTAAAGCAGTTATATTATCTAATAGTGTTCTTGGTGTTCCTGCAACTTATAATGATGTTGAAGTGGAAGGAATAAGTAACATCACTTCAGAAGCAATTAAATTAGCTAAAGAAAATGGATATTTAATTAAACTCATAACTGAAGTTTCTCCAAAAGCTTTAAAAGTTTCTCCAAGATTAGTTAAACAAGGAAGCAGTTATGATATAAGTGGAACTCTTAACATGGCAACACTAAAAACAGATTTAGCTGATGAAGTAACAACTGTTGGTAAAGGTGCAGGATCACTTGAAACAGCATCAGCAATGATGACAGATTTAATCACAATATTACGTACTAAATAATAAAATAGAATATTAATAGGGGATGATTAATTTGAAATATGTAATAATGATAGGGGACGGTATGAGTGATTACCCCTTACCTGAACTAGATAATCACACTCCCTTAGAAGTAGCTAAAAAACCAAACATGGATATGTTAGCTAAAAAAGGACGTTCAGGATTAACAACAAATGCTCCGGACCATTTACCTATAGGTTCAGATGTAGCTAATATGAGTATTTTCGGTTACAATCCTGATGAATATTATACTGGTCGTGGACCATTAGAAGCTGCAAGTCAAGGAATAGAAACAGTTGATGGTGATGTAGTTTTTCGTTGTAATTTAATCACAGAAGAAAATGGTGAAATAGTTGACTTTACTAGTGGACATATTACAACTGAAGAAGCAACAGAATTAATGGATGCTTTAAACAAATATTTCAAAGATAAATATCCTGATTTCAAGGGATTTTGGCATCATGGAATAAGTTATAGACATTTATTCGTATATCATGACCCGGATACTAGTAAATTAGAAATTCCAGCACCACATGATATTGTTGATGAAAAATTTGATAAATATTTAGATTGGGATACAAGTTATGGTAAAGCTATTAAGGACATAATGTTTGAATCTAAAAAGGTTTTAGAAAACCATCCTGTAAACCAAAAACGTATTAGTGAAGGTAAAAAACCTGCAAATATGATTTGGTTATGGGGTCAAGGAACTAAACCAGATATGCCTGCTTTTAAGGATGTTTATGGAATAGATGCAGCAGTAATTACTGGTGTTGATTTACTTAAAGGTCTTGCAATATTCTCTAAATTAAACAAAATAGATGTTCCTGGAGCTACAGGATACTTTGACACTGATTATGAAGCTAAAGCAGAATATGCTTCTAAAGCTTTAGAAGATAATGATTTAGTTATTATACATGTAGAAGCACCAGATGAAGCAGGGCATGCTGCAGAAATAGATGAGAAAATAAAAGCTATAGAAAGAATTGATAAAATCATTTTAACAAAAATTTTAGATGAAATTCCAAAATATGGTGATTATAAAATAGTGGTATTACCAGATCATCCAACTCCTGTACCAATAAAAACCCATACTAGAGATTTAGTTCCAATCACTGTTTATTCTTCTAAAGATGAAGATAAAGCAGATGATGTTGAATCTTATAGTGAAGCTAATAATGCTAAAGGTTCTCTTGGAACAGATAATGTTGGATGTGACTTAATTAAAAATTTATTAGATGATATCTGGTAAATTTTTTTATTACTCTCTTTTTTTTAATTTTTTTATATGCACTTTTTTTTTAAAGGTTAGTGTGAGCATTATTTAAAATGCTCCACCACCTCCACCTCCAGAACCTCCTCCTATATCTCCAATTCCGAAGTCACTATCATCACTTGTTGCTGTGGTAATTCCAGTGTTAAATGCATTATCTAATAATATTAATCCTCCATAAGAATGGAAAAGGTACATATTATTATCATATGGATCATATAAATTATTTTCAGCATATAAATTCATTTTCATTGCTTTATGAACTTTATCTGCAACTCCTAATGCTGTTCCATATACTAAGTATTGGTTCCAAATAATTATGGATTCTGGAGGATATTTTTTAATTAAACTATTGTCTTTTAAGAATTTTCTGAAGTTTTTCCATTTTTCATTAAATTCTTTTCCATAAACTGTCCATCTTCCACCAATTTTTGCTGGTGCAAGCATACAAACTATAGAAACTACAAACATGAATGATGCTGCAGATACAGTAGTTAATGATGCTGAATAAATACTCATTAATGATATTATTGCTATTATAAATCCAAGTATCATTCCAATAATTCCAATGATTTTAAATAGGTTAGAACCTTTATCTTCGAAATATTTTGCAAATATTTCATTGTTTAAGTATTGGTATTTGAAATCATTTTGCCATAGTTCATATTTTTCTTTAAACCATATTCCGTTTTGAGTGTCATAAAGTTTGTTTTGGAAGTCGTTTAAATTTACTTGTCCTTCTTCATCTGCAAATGTTGTGAAAATGTTTATTATATCTTTTTCATGTAAATCTAAATTTGAAGTTTTTTCTTTATTTATACTAATGTAAAGATTCTTTTTATCTGGTTTATCTGTATCTTCAACATTTAAGTTTAATACTTTCCTATCTATTAAGTCCATAATTGTTGCTTCGAATCCTTTCATGTCTGGTGTTCCTAAGTCACTGTTTTCGATTAAAGCATTAATCATTGCAGGGGGATCTTTTGTAGGTAAATCTCTTTCATAAATTCCATTATAATTTGTTTTAGGGTCTCTTCCATATTTAATGTAAACTCCTATTGGGAGTATTGGGCTTATGAAACATAATATGCTTATTATGTTGAATAAGTTTCCATAGAATATTTCATTATTTTTATAATCAGTTTGTTTTTGTTGTATTTCTCCTAATGCATCACGATTATCTTTTTTAGCGTATACTGCATTATTAAAATCTTTTAGGGGCATTGTTACTTGTAATTCATAATAATTTCCACTTGGAATGGAAGTTGTTGTTGCTTGTATTGTGTTTCCAGTTAATGATGAGGATTGGTTGAATTCTGAGGGATTTAAGTAGTATTGGTTTCCTGATGATGATGGTAAGTGTACTGTTGCTTGGACTTTACCTACATCTACATCCCATTGGTCTCCCCATATTTTATATTGTAATGATGCTGTATCTTTGTATAATGTTACGACATTTTTAAAATCATAATTTATGTTAACGGTAACATCACAATCATTTACTGGTTTAGTTTTTGCTGCATCTGAATATAAATAAACTGTAACTTTTTTATTCCCATTTTCATCATTGGTTATTTTATAATCACTATATGCTCCTTCTGTTGTCACATTCAGGTTTTCAATACTTTCTCCACTTTTTAGGGGTATGTCTCTATATATTCCATGGTAGGTTCCAGTAAATGAGTAATCGTATGATTCTTGAACATGTAATAATCCATTAGTTTGTACGGTTAAATCTATTAATGCTTGGTTAATACTATAACTTCTATCATCTTCAGCAAATGATGTTGAAACAGTGGATAATAAGAAAATAAGAAGTATTATACTTGCAATTATTTTTTTATTTATCATTTTTTTATAGTCCTTTTATTTTTATTTTAGAATTCTACTTTAGGAACTGCAGTTTCTCCTTCTGGTGCTTCAAAGAATTCTTCTTCTTGGAAGTGGAACATGTTTGCAATAATATTACTTGGGAACATTTGACATTTATTATTGTACATAAGTACAGTATCATTGTAGAATTGTCTACTGTATGCTATTTTATCTTCGGTTTCTGTTAGTTCGCTTTGTAATTGTTGGAAGTTGGTGTTTGCTTTTAATTCTGGATAATTTTCAGCAACAGCGAATAATGATTTAAGTGCTCCACTTAATTGGTTGTTTGCTTTTCCAGTTTCTTCAACTGTGTTTGCATTCATTACTTGTGTTCTTGCTTTGGTTACATCTTCAAGGACGGTTTTTTCGTGACTTGCATAACCTTTAACAGTTTCAACTAAATTTGGTATTAAATCGTTTCTTCTTTTTAATTGAACATTTATTTGAGCCCAACTATTTTTTACAGTGTTTCTTGCTTTTATTAATCCATTGTATGCATATATAAAATATAATACGATTAGGATTATAATTACTAAAATTATTATTAATATAATACTCATGATTTTTTGCCTCACATTTTTTTATTATTTATAATATTTTTTTTGACTTTATTTTTATTTATATTTAATTATACTGATTTTAGAGTATTCGTTGAATATAAAATATTGTTTGATTTTAATAAAATTAATTTTAAGAGTTTTAATCATATTTTATTGTTTTATATGTGAAAATTTTATTAAATTTTTGTTATTTGTTTAAAAATTATTTTGAATTTAAATTTAAAATGAAAAATTTTCATTTTTTCAAATATCAATTTAAAGGATGATATTTAGAATTTAAAAAGAGTTATTATTATTTTATTATATAAATAAAAGATATTATATAATAGTTAAATCTAATACATAATTATTATTAATTATTTATTTTAATTTAATTTTACAAAAAAAATAACTTTATTTATAAAATGTGGAGAGTATTATTCTGACAAAATATATTTGTATAACTGGTGGGGTAGTTAGTTCTATTGGAAAAGGTATAACTAGCGCAAGTATTGGACGTCTTTTACGTTCATATGGATTAAAAGTTGCAGCAATAAAAATTGACCCATATCTTAATTGGGATTCAGGAACATTAAATCCTTATCAACATGGAGAAGTTTTTGTAACTTATGATGGTATGGAAACTGATCTTGATTTAGGGCATTATGAAAGATTTTTAGATGTGGAATTACCAGGGGTATCTAATATTACTACAGGTAAAGTTTACAGTGCTGTTATTGAAAAAGAACGTAAAGGTGAATTTTTAGGTGCATGTGTACAAATTATTCCCCATATTACTGATCAAATCAAAGCTATGATTCGTGAAGTGTCTGAAGAAGGAGATTATGATGTTGTTATGGTTGAACTTGGAGGTACTGTAGGGGATATTGAATCTCAACCATTCATTGAAGCTTTAAGACAATTACGTAATGAAGAAGGTTTTGAAAATGTTATGTTTGCACATGTGACTTTTGTGCCTTATTTAGATGCAGCTAAGGAATTTAAAACTAAACCTACACAACATTCTACTAAAGAATTACGTAGCATGGGTATTAATCCAGATATGATTGTTACTAGAAGCCCTAAACCTATTGGTGATGAATTACGTATGAAAATAGCTAGTTTTTGTGATGTAAGTTTTGATGCTGTTGTTCATACTCCTGATGCTAGTAGTATTTATGAAGTTCCTCTTGTTTTAAATCAGTTTGATGTTGGTAACTTTATTAATAATCGTTTAAGTCTTGGTGTTGATACTAATCCTAATCAGCTTGATGATTGGGCTGATGTGGTTGATAGACTTAAAATTCAAAGTCCTGAAGTTACAATTGGTATTGTAGGTAAATATGTTGAATATGAAGATGCATATATTAGTATTCGTGAGTCTTTACACCATGCAGCTGCCGCTATTGGAGTTAAAATGAATATTGAATACTTTACTAGTGATGTTGATAGCTTAGATTTAGGTATGTTGGAACATTTAGATGGTATTTTAATTCCTGGAGGATTTGGTGAACGTGGTCTTAAAGGTAAATTAGATGCTATTAATTATGCTTTAGATAATAAGGTTCCTATTTTTGGTATTTGTTTAGGTATGCAATGTATGGTTATTGAGATTGCTCGTAGAAATGGTTTAGAAGGTGCTAATAGTACTGAATTTGATACTGAAACTCCTTATCCTGTTATTGATATGATGGAAGAGCAAAAGAAGATTAAAAATATGGGTGGAACAATGCGTCTTGGTCAATATGATTGTAAGATTGTTCTTGATACTAAAACTTCTGAAGCTTATAATGAAACTGATATTAAGGAAAGACATCGTCATAGATTTGAATTTAATAATGATTATAGGGAAGAGTTAACTAAGATGGGTCTTAAGATTTCTGGTACTACTCCTGATGATTTTTTAGTTGAGATTGTTGAAGTTGAGGATCATCCTTGGTTTGTTGGTTGTCAGTTCCATCCTGAGTTTAAATCTAGACCTAATCATGCGCATCCTTTATTTATTTCATTTGTAGATGCTGCTTTCAAAAATGGGGAAAATTAATTTTTTTTCATTTTTTAAATTTTTTCTTAAACTCTTTTTACTTTTTTTATTATCTGATATGGTCTTTTTTAATTGTTTGAACCTTTTAATAAACTTTATAAACTAATAAAATTATAATACTTTATTAGTTAATATTATGATAGTTCGGTTTGGTAATGTAATCTTATTAAATTGTTTTAAATGACTTTTTATGATTTTATATTATTTAAATTTTTAATCATTATTTTAATTATTGATAAAAGGGTTTATTGAGGATATATAGTATGGATTTTATTATTTCGGCTATTTTAATCATTCTTTTTATTGTTATAATGATTTTTAGCTTTTCAATGGGTATGTTAACTCCATTAATTGGGAAAAAAGAAGTGGGGTTAGTAATTGTTATAGGTTTAATTTTAGGTGCAGTCGGTGGAGTATTTTTCATCAGTCCAACAATTCAAGGTTATCCACAATTTTGTGGGGCAGTTACTCAATTGTATAATGGGGATCATGAAACAATGACAGTTGAAATAGCTGCTGATTCTAATGTAAATAAAGTTATAAATGATTTAAAGAATATGGATGGAGTTAATAGTGTTGATAATAGGGGATTATTAGTGCATGTTCAGCCTTTCTCGGATAATACGTCAAGTAGCTTAGAGAAGAATATTCAGTATATGGATGGTAACTTCTCAAGTTGGGATATTGATAATAAAGCTGGAACCATTAACATGAATTTAAGTAATGATAATGTTACAGGAGCAGTGAAAATTCTAAGAGAAAGATTATATTCTGATTATGAGATTAACTACAGTTACAGTATTATTGAGTTAAAAGTAGATGCAAAGGCAGGTAGTGTAGATCAAATAACACAAAATTTAAATGATGAAGGTTATGTTGTTTCTAATGTAACTGGACCAGTTCATGATACTATTGCTGATGCTAAACTACACACTCCTTCAACACCTTTCGTTGTATTAGTATGTGCTATTATTGGAGGTATAGTTGCAACATTAGGTGTCTTTATTGATCAAATAAGAAGGGTATTAGGTAGGATTAAGTGGCGTTAAATAATTCAATGCCACTTTTTATTAATTATTTAAAATTTTTTATATTTTTTTTAATTTAACATTATTATTATTTTTTATTAAAATTTTTTTTTAGAGTTAATTCTTATGAAATCTGCAGTATTATTTAGTGGTGGGAAAGACAGTACAATGGCTTTGAATTATTCAATTAGTCATGGTGATGAAGTTTTATACTTGCTTAGTATGAAAAGTGAAAATCCAGAATCTTATATGTTTCATGTACCAAACATTGATTTAACCGATTTAATTAGTGAAGCTGTAGGAATTCCATTAATTAAAGGAAAAAGTTCAGGTATTAAAGAAAAAGAGTTAGATGATTTAAAACGGGAACTTGTTAATTTAAAAGATTTAGGTGTTGAAGTAGTTTATACTGGGGCTTTATTTAGTGAATATCAAAGAAGTAGAATTGATAAGTTAACTAAAGAAGTTGGTTTAGATTGTGTTAGTCCTTTTTGGCATATGGATCCTGAGGAGTATATGAATTTAGTTATTAGTTCTGGTTTTGATGTTATTATTTGTGGAGTATTTGCTTATGGTTTAGATGAATCATGGTTAGGTAAGCATATTACAATTGAATCATTGGAAGAGCTTAAAAAGATTAACAAGAAGTGTCAAATTAATATTGCTTTTGAAGGGGGGGAAGCTGAAACTTTTGTCCTTGATGGTCCTATTTTTAATAAAAGAATTAAGATTTTAGAAGCAGAAAATGATTGGCACATTGATAATGGTACTTATAATATTATTAATGCTACTTTAGAGGATAAAGTTTAATTATTCTCTCAACTTTTTTTATAAAAAATTAAATACTACTTTAAATAGAAGATTTTAATATGTTGGATATAATTTGTTGGATAATCACTTTTGCATATGTTGGAATTATCTTTTTCATATCCGAGAAAGTATTTGACAGTGAATCTATTTTTTCACGTAAATTCTTACATATCATGATGGGATTTCTAATATTTATAATGCCATTTTATAGTAGTAATCTGGTCATGGCTGTTTTTGTAACATTACCAATAGCTATTGTTCTATTTTTCATGACTGATTATTCTCCAATTAAAATAATGGATAGTGGAACAACTCATTCAGGTCATAATCTTGGATTGTTTTATTATGCTCTTATTTGGACCATACTTTTATTCATAATACCAGATAATAATCTTGTTATTGTTGGTTTAGCAATTGCATCTATGAGTTTTGGTGATGGATTTGCTAGTGTGATTGGAGGAATGTATGGAAGTCATAATTATAATATTACAGGAGATAATAAGACTGTGGAAGGTTCTGTTTCCATGTTCGTTGCTATTTTTATTTTTAGTTTTATTATAGTAGGATTTTATACCTTAATAGGTTGTAATGTTCAAGGATTCAGTATATTAAATTTAATAATTGTTGCAGCTGTTGCAACTATAGTTGAAGCTGTAACTCCTAAAGGTTTAGATAATATTGCTGTGCCTTTATCTACAGCAATTCTTTATAGTTTATTTATAATATTAATTTAAAATAGTTGATAATTTATGAGATTTATAGTAGTTGATGGATTAGATGGGTCAGGGAAAGACACACAATCTAAATTGCTTTATGAAGAGTTCAGTAAAAAAGGGTCATGTATTTTACGTTCTCATCCATCAATGGATACGGTTTATGGTAGAAAAAGTAAAGAAGCTCTTTTAAAACGTGGAGAGTTTAATAAGATTAAAGCTACTGTATTTTATGGTATGGATGTGGTTCATTCTCTTCGTAAATATTATGGTGAAGCTGATACTGTTATATTTACTCGTTATACATTAGCTGTTAGTTATCTTCCAGGTGTTGTAGGTCTTGTAATCTATAAGATTGTTTGTATTATTTTACCAACTAGTGAGTATATGTTCTTTTTGGATGTTTCTCCTAATGAGTCTCTTAAGCGTATGGATAGTCGTGGTGAAGAGACTGAAATGTTTGAAAATTATGATAGTTTATGTGAAACACGTGAAAAGTTAAATCGTGTAATTTATAATTGGAATGTTATACCTGCAGATGAAAGTGTAGATAATGTTTTTAATGAGATAAATTATACTATCTCATCTGTAGATAATAAATTATTAAAATAAGTCTTTTTTTTTTTATTGTAAATAGATTGTTTCGTGGTTTAATATTTTATCGAAGAATTCATCTATTTTTTTGTTATATTCGTCGAAGGTTGTTTCGTTCACGATTATGTAATCACTTGTTGCAATTACATTCCCTATTCCGAAATCTAGTTCTCTTTTATCTCGGAGTCGGAATGCGTTTATGTCTTGTGTGTCATCCCCTCTTCCTCGGCTTGTTATTCTTTGGAATCTTGTTTCTGGGCTTGCGAAGACTGATAATAATGTGAAGTCTGGGAAGTCTTCTTTGAAGAGTTCTACTTCAAAGGGGCTTCTAATTCCTTCTACTATTATCAGGTTCTCTTTGTCTTCTGCTGTTTCTATTAAGTTTTTAACTTTTTCAATTGTGAACTTAGCTACTACATATTGACCGTGTTCTAATCGAAGGTTTGTTGCGGTTGTTCCTGTGTCTTCACCTCGTTTTTTAGCTTCTTCTCGTATTACATCGCCCATGTTTGTTACGAGGTATCCTTTTTCTTCTGAATATTTTGAGATGAAACTTTTTCCTGAACCTGGTAATCCTGATATTCCTATAACCTTCATATATATCACAAATTTTTTTTATTATTTTATTTCTTTTATTTTAAATTCGTTTAATGATTTTTTTAAGTTTTCTTTATTATTAAAATTATCCACAATTAATTTTAATTCTTTTTTGTCTTTATTTTTATATTCTTTAGTGGTTTGTATCATGAATGGTATTGCTCGCACAATATTGTCTACGATTGTTATTGTACTCATTTGTGCTGTACGTGATAAGGGGTTTAAATCTATTGTTATGATTTCTTTTCCATGTTCAACTAATATTTCTGCACGATCCCCATCTTCTAATGGTACTAACACTACATCGGATTTATATATTCCTTCAGGAGATGCTGTTGAGCGAGGGTTTTTGATGCCATCAATATTTAATAACTCTTCAGTATTTCCTCCAAGAATATCTTCATATCCTCTGTCTTTAAACATTTTAGTAATTATATTCACTCTTTCTTCTGTACGATAGAAAAGGTTAATTTCTATTTTAGCATTTAACTCTTTTGCGAGGTCTATTATTTCATCGATTACTAATGCTGTTGTGTTTCCATTTACGCTCAGTACGGGGTTTTCTGCTAGTAAAAGTTTACATACACTTGCTTTCATTGCTTCTTTTGCAGGTGTTGTAGTTTGTTCACCTAAAAGATAATCGAATGTTTCTCCTCTTCCATGAGCTATCATTCCAGAATCAGCTAAGTACCCTTCTTTAAATGCGTTTTTAACTTTATCTCTTAATAATAATGATTGGTATCTTGGATGATTTTTTGGTATCATATATTTATTATTTTTTATTCTTTTAATTTATAAAAATTATTACTCTATAATTGGGAAGATCGTCTTTTGTTGGTTTTTGTAAAAATATTTATAATAAATGTTATTATAATATATATTAATTATTATTTTTTTGTAACCATTTAATTTAAAAAAGGGAAGTGTATTGGGAAATGGATTATTTAGGAAATATTAATGAAATTTATAATGAATCTTTCTTTAGTAAATATCCTGAAGATTTTAAAGATTTTGATGAAAATTCATACATATTTGCTGTAGTTGATGGGGATAATATTCTTAATTATGCTGTTTTTAAAAAAGAAGAATTTTTTAAGGATACTGAACCTATTGCTAACACTAAAGATGTTCCTTTAAAAGATTTAACTTCTCTTATAAGTTCACTAGAATATGGGGTGGATATTCTTGTTCCATATAATGATGGTGAAGATTTTTATTTTATTGATGAAACTAGAATGCTTAAAATGTTATTTTCTATTTTAGGCTTAAATGATTTAAGTGTAATTTTTAATAAACGATATAGTGAAATTTTCCCAGTATTTAAAAAAATAGGCGTGGTGGATTATTTCCAAAGAGGATATAAAAATTATGAACCCATATCCTTAAGATTAATGTTATTCTCTTATAAAAATTTAGTTTGCAGTATTCAATATAGTCTTAGAAGATATCATGACTATTTATTACTTATTGGTAATGATATGACTGATTATGATTATACAAATAGACCGGAAAATGAACTTTTTGATGAATCTATAACTCCTATGATTATTATTCAAGATGATATTATTGTCCGTGTGAATAAAGCTTATTATAATATTTTTGGCCATGAAAATGAGGCTGAAGTTGGTGCAGTTTATAATTATTCAAGTAAAGATTCATTTGATATGGATGTTGATGAGCGAAAAGAGATTATGCGTAAAATTATGAATCGTGAAATATTTTATCATGAAGATGAACGTACTTTTTTAAATGTAAATAATGAAAGAGTTTATGTTAATAGTATTATTTTCCCAGTTTCATATAATGGTCGTAATGCTGCTCAAATATCTTTAGTGGATATTACTGATGCTAAAAAGTCAAATCAAGAAGCTTTACTTCTTCAAGAAGCTTTAACTACTGTTCAAAATGTTTCTAAAATTGCTTATTTTAATTATAAACGACCTACTGGTGTATTATGGTCTGAGCAAATTTGTGATATTATTGGAAGTGATATGGAAACTATGGGTAATGATATGTATGAACTTATTGATGATTTATCCTTAGAAGATTAAGATGCTCTTTATGATAAGATAGCATGGGCTTTCTTTAAAGGGGTTCCTTTTGATTTATCTACTCATGTTACTACTCCTGAAGGAGATATTAAGTATATTGTTATTTATGGTGAAGTTTCCAAGGATGAAGATTATGATTATGTTTTAGGTTATGTTCAAGATATTACAAGTAGTGTTTTATATGAAAAAGAGCTTAAAAACACTAATGAACAGTTATCAAAGTTATTAGATGAGAAGGAGGTTCTTCTTAAAGAGGTTCATCATCGTGTTAAGAATAATCTTCAAGTTATTCTTAGTTTATTAAAACTAGATGTGCGTTTCCAACCTGATGATCCAGAGGCTATTCTTAAGTCTACTCAAGATCGTATTTATTCTATGGCTCTTATTCATGAAAAAATTTATAAATCTTCTGATTTAGCTAATATTAATATTAAAGAGTATCTTGAAGATATTGTTAATTATCTTTTAAATCTTTATTCTATTGGTAATATTGATGTTAATTATAATTTAGAGGATATTGAGTTGAGTATGGATACTAGTATTCCTTTAGGTTTGATTGTGAATGAAATGATGCATAATGTTATTAAGTATGCTTTCCCTGATGGTAATGGGGGTAATGTTGAAATGAATATTCATTCTATAAATGATAATGTCATATTTAGTTTTGCTGATGATGGTGTTGGTCTTCCAGATAATTTGGATATTTATAATAGTCCTAGTTTAGGTTTAACTGTTATTAATAGCCTTGTTAATCAACTTGAGGGTGTTTTTTCTAAAATTGATCAACCTGGAACTGCTTATATGATTTCATTTAAAAAAGGTTAAAAATTAAGTTTTATGGAAATATTCATAAATTGTTTCAGCTAAACTTCTATTTATTAAGTTTACTTCGGCTAATTCATCAACACTAGCATTTTTAACTCCATCAATACTTTTTAATGTTTTCAGTAAACTTATTTTTCGTTTTTCTCCGATTCCTGGAATATTATCTAATGAGGATTCTGTTATTTTTTTACTTCTTAATTTTCTATGGTAAGTTACTCCAAATCTATGTGCTTCATCTCGTACTCTTTGGAGAAGATGTAATCCTTCATTATTATCTGGAATTCTTATTGGTATATTTGATTTTGGTATGAATATTTCTTCAAATTCTTTGGCTAGTCCTATTATTGGTATGAATGTAAGATTGTATTCTTTTAGAACTTCATATGCAACACCTAATTGACCTTTTCCTCCATCGATTAATATTAAATCAGGTATTGTTCCATGTTCGAGGGGGGTTCTTTCTTTTTCTTCTATCTTGTAGTATTCAGCAACATTTTTAAGTCTTCTTGTTAGGAGTTCTTTCATCATTGCATAATCATCAGGTCCAGGTGTTTGCATTCGGAAGTGTTTGTATTGTCTTTTGTTTGGTTTACCATCAAGGAAGCTTACTTTACTTCCTACTGCTAGTTTTCCGGATATGTTACTTATATCATATCCTTCTATAACTCTTGGTAAGTGTGGAAGTTTTAAGTATTTTTTAACTTCTATCATACTGTTGTCCATTTTTTCTTTTTGGTTTTTGATGATGTCTGCATTTTTGGTTGCCATTCTTACTAAGCGTAATTTAGTTCCTTTTTGAGGTATGTGAATATGAACTTTGTTTCCTCTTAGGTCTGTTAACCAATCTTCTATTAATGTTTTATCTGGTATGTCTTCTTCAATTAATATTTCTTTAGGGACGTGTCTGTTTATTCCGTAGTATTGTTTTATGAATGCACTTATTACTTCATCTGATTTATCCTCTTTTGTGGTGCTCATCATGAAATCGTCTCTTCCAATGATGTTACCGTTTCTAATGCTCATTACTACTACGATTGCTGCATTGTCTTTGAAGCTAGTGGCTATTATGTCTTGATCTGTTTCGTCTAAGAATTCTACAAATTGTTTTTCCATTACTTCATGTATGCTGTTAATTTGGTCTCTTAAGACTGCTGCTTTTTCAAATTCCTGGTTTTGGCTTGCTTCTTTCATTTCAGCTTCTAAATCTTTAATGATTTTTGTATATTTTCCTTGGAAAAATAAATCTATCTTCTTTATATGTTCATTATATTCTTCTTTACTTATTTTCCCTGCACATGGAGCATCGCATAAGTCTATTTGGTAGTTTAAACATGGTCCATCCATTCTTTTACATGTTCTTATTTTAAATAAAGATTTTAATAGTTTTACAGTTTCATTCACACTTCCTACATCGGTGAATGGTCCGTAATATGTTCCTGTTTTACCAATATTTCGGGTTAATATTAATTTAGGGAACTCTTCATTTGTTAATTTTACATAAGGATATCTTTTATCATCTTTTAATCGAATATTATATCTAGGGCGGTGTTTTTTTATTAAGTTAGCTTCAAGGATTAAAGCTTCTTTTTCACTATTAGTAATTATGTACTCTAAGCTGTTAAAATGACTCATAAGAACATAAGTTTTTGGTCTATCCTTTTTTTCCATGAAATAGGATTTAACCCGATTCTTCAGGTTTTTAGCTTTACCTATATAAATGATTTTTTCATCAGCATTTTTCATTATATATATTCCTGGCTTTTTAGGAAGTTCATCTGCTGATTTTACTTTTGTTGACATTTTTTTGGGTTTCCTTTTTGCATCTTATAAACTTATATATATTATTATTTGAAATATATTAATATAATTTATAATTTTCTATACACATAAAAATTGTTTTAGCTTATTGAGGAATATAAAAATGAAAGTAGTTCTAACTAAAAATGGGTCTGATTTTAGGAAAGAAGTATCTTTTGATTCTAAAGATTTTATTAATTTCAATACTAAAACATACCATGTAAATAATGCTGATTTTGCTAATTTAAAAGAATTTTCTTCAGATTTAAACACTGTCATGGAAGTTTATAAACTTAATGATGAGGGTGAAGATTTTATTATCTGTGAAATAGATATATTTT
>Ga0116193_1001716_pt1 | contig 17626 bp, 13 predicted proteins | sample AD_UKC115_MetaG_FD_89892 | JGI IMG/M metagenome (GOLD analysis project Ga0116193, IMG submission 89892) | Active sludge microbial communities of municipal wastewater-treating anaerobic digesters from Hong Kong - AD_UKC115_MetaG | ecosystem: Engineered > Bioreactor > Anaerobic > Digestate... | reverse complement strand
CAATCCGGCCACTTATTCCTTATCTCCGTCACAGATGCGGGGTATATCCCGTGCAGCTGCATGGTTCCGCATGGGATATATCGGATTCGAGCTCTCCTGGTACGGGCGAATTAGCGAAACCTACCCAGCCTTGAAAATCGTGGATCTTTCAGAAGGGCTTGATCTCATTTCCCGAAATCCGGAAGAAAATCAACCGTTTCATGCCGGAGTGGATCCCCATACCTGGTTATCCCCCACCAGGGTGAAGATCATGTCTGACCGGATCTTCCGGGAACTGACCCGGATGAATCCCGGGAAGGAGGATCTCTACCGGGAAAATTACCAGAAATTTTTGGACGAGATCGTCCGGACCGACAGGGAGATCCGCGCAATTCTTCAGAAGGCACCAGGAAGAAAGTTCATCTCCTATCATCCCTCGCTGAGTTATTTTGCCCGCGATTACGGATTGATCCAACTTTCCATGGAAGAGGGAGGAAAAGAACCTACTCCGGCTAGGCTGGCTGTTATTGCTGAAACAGCAAAGCAGGAAGGGATAAAAGCGGTTTTTATCCAGAGCGATTTTGATAAGGAGTTTGCCTCTGCCTTTGCCGGGGAGATCGGAGCTAAAATCATTCAGATCTGGCCGCTGAATCCCGACTGGAGCGAAAACCTCCTTACCATTGCCCGTTTACTCAGTGATTAGCCATGATTAAACCACTTGTCCATATTAACCATCTGACATTTGCCTGGGAAGATGAACCGGTTTTGGAGGATGTGGACCTGAAAATTTTCGAAGATAATTTTATCGGGATGACCGGACCCAACGGCGGAGGTAAAACCACCCTGATCAAAGCCATCCTGGGTTTGGTTTCTCCCCGGAGCGGAAGAATCTACTACCGGGAAGACCTTCCCAGAAAAAAAAGGCCCATCGGGTATCTTCCCCAGATCAAACATCTGGACAGAAAATTTCCCATCACTGTCCTGGATGTGGTCAGATCGGGATCGCTGATGCGGAATATTCCCTTCCGGAGCCGCAGCGAAGAGAAGAAAAAGGCAGAAAGGCTGTTGGAGGAAACCGGCGCTGAGAACTTAAAGAAAAAACCGGTAGGTGAACTCTCGGGAGGTGAAATGCAACGGGTTTTCCTGTGCAGGGCGCTCATCAGTGATCCCCGGTTGCTGATCCTGGATGAACCGGGGACGTACGTAGACAATCGCTTTGAAAAAGAGCTGTTTGAGAAGCTGAAGGAACTGAACGAAAAAATGGCCATCCTGGTGGTTTCCCATAATACCGCTATGTTAGACCGCTATGCAAAAACCATGGTCAGTGTCAACCGTCAGCTCCGGCATCTTCCGTCTGGCATAACCGGGAGGGTCGCCGATGGAATTCTTTGAACTCTTCACCTATGGCTTTTTCAGAAATGCCCTGCTGACCGCCCTCTTTGCCAGCATTTCCGGTGGCATTATCGGCACCTATGTGGTTACGCGCCGAATTGTATTCATCAGCGGAGGGATCACCCATGCTTCGTTCGGCGGGATCGGCCTTGCTTTTCTTCTCGGATTCGATCCGCTGCTGGGAGCTACCCTTTTTGCCCTCTTATCGGCCCTGGGGATCCAGTTTTTTTCCCACCGGATGGATATCCGGGAAGATTCGGCCATCGCCATCTGGTGGTCGCTGGGAATGGCGCTCGGGATCATCTTTGTCTTTCTGACACCGGGATATACACCCAACCTGATGAGTTACCTGTTCGGGAACATCCTGACCGTTACCCGCAAGGAACTGTGGATGATGCTTGCCCTGCTGCTTATACTTCTCGGGGTTTTCACCCTGTTTTTCCGGAAGATCCTTTATCTTTCTTTTGATGAAGAGTTTGCCCGGGCCTCCGGATTACCGGTCTCACTGATCAACTATCTCATGATCATTCTGGTTTCCCTGGTCGTGGTGCTGAACATACGGACGGTAGGCATTATCCTGGTACTTGCCTTACTCACTATACCCCAGGCTACCGCCAACCTCTTCACCAAAGACTACCGGAAAATGATGCTTCTGTCGGTCCTTACCGGAATGGCAGGAACCATTTCCGGACTGGTGATCTCTTTTTACCTGGACATCCCTTCCGGAGCTACCATTATTTTTATGCTGATACTCCTGTTTGGCTTTACCAGGACAGTGAAACTCAGAATATGGCGAAAACTGCAGCTCCGGTAATCCTGTGCAAGCATTGCGGGAACACTTTCCTCAAGGGGGATCTTGACCGACGTTGCAGCAACTGTTTTGCCTGTACCGGTTGCGAGATCTATATCTGTCCCATGTGCGGAGAAGAGATCGTGGTTAAACCCGTTGGCGAACCCCGTAAAAAGAGATCGGCCAACCTATGATCACCGGTTGTGCAGTTCATTTTTGAATGAACTGCGTACACAACGGAAACCGATGTAGGATTTGGTGGTGTCGAGGTATTCGTAGCTGCGCGTGGAATTGCGGATAAAATATTCGGTATCCTTCCAGGAACCGCCCCTGACCACTTTCCGTTTCATCACAGGGGGGTCGTCGGGACTGGCCATATAATCCACCTCGGGATTCAGGTCATTAGCCAGGTCATATCCCGACTCAAAATAAGCAGAACTGGTCCATTCCGCCACATTGCCCGCCATATCGTACAAACCGTAATCGTTAGGATCGAACGATCCTACTTTCATCGTGGTGGCACTGGTTTCGCTGTCGGACACATAGTTACCGCGCAATGGCTTGAAATTCGCCTGGAAACACCCCTGCTGGTTACGGCAATAATAGCTTCCCCAGGGGAATTTCGTATCAAGCCGGGTGCCCCTGGATGCCAGTTCCCATTCCGATTCAGTGGGAAGCCGGTAGTCATGCGGAGGGGCATCGTTCATACGGGAACGGTAATTTTCGCTCAGCTTTGTCCGCCAGTTGCAAAAAGCACGGGCCTGATTCCAGTTCACGCCCACCACAGGATAATCTTCAAATGCCGGATGTGAAAAATACTTAAAGGTCAGTGGTTCATTGTAGGAATAGGAAAAGTCGCGTATCCAGCAAAGCGTATCCGGATATATCGCGACCGACTCATGCATGATAAAGGAGCTTCGGTTTCTGATGGAATCAATCCTGCCCTGCATATTCTTTACCACACCCCTGTAACCGGGCTTCTGTAGATTGTAATTGTAACTGTTTACCCTGCGTGCCGCCTGCTTGTAATCGATCCAGTAATAGTCGTATACCAGCTTTCTGGTGTCGATTTCGCGGTGCCCCGAAAAACGCTCTTCCTCGGGAAAATACAAATCTTCAAGTGCCAGCCTGACATCCGGATCTCTCCAGTTGATCCGGGTTGACCAGTTGATCACAGGTGTCGTGAGCGGATTGCCCCGGTTATCGTCGGCAATCAGAAAATCGGGATCTGTTTCTCCCAGCATTTTCCTCGCAATGGAATCCCTCACCCAATATACAAACTGACGGTACTCGTTGTTGGTGATTTCGGTATCATCCATCCAGAACGCATCGACCGAAACCGAACGCATTTTGGTCTCATCGGTGATCTCATCATCGGAAGGCCCCAATTGAAAGGCTCCTCTTTGAATATAGACCATCCCGAAAGGAGAAGGTTCAAACCAGGCCCCCCTGTTTCTGACATTATCCACGCTGTAGATATCCGTCTTACTGCAGGAGTAAACCAGTAATGCCAATCCCAGCATTATCCAATTCCCTTTTTTCATTATGAATGACCCGGTATACAAGTTCTCCCTTCTGATATGTCCCTGATAATTGCTTTCACGGATTAAAAAGGCCTTATGAGTCTTCCCATAAGGCCTTTGAAACCAGGCTATGGTATCAATATTCCCACAAGTCCTGTTCGAAATTGAATATTTTATCCTCTATCCGCTTGGATTCCAGCATAGCCGTTTTTCCGCTCAGGTACTGATTGATGGAGCGGTTGTTGTACACGTTGGATTCCTGGACGATATAGCTGTTAAAATACCTTTTGATCAAAAGATCGTCAAACGACATTCTTCTTGCATCGTTGTAAAGGTTAAAAACCTCGTTCTTGGCCAAAAGATCACGGGCTTCAGGGTAATACACCCAGAATACCTTGCGACGCTGTACCGCCTTGGTCTCATCTCCTTCCCTGACAAACTCCTGGATCGGGCAAATTCCGACTATCCTGACCTGCAACCTTGAATTCTGTTTATCGAAGTACCACTCCTCCTTGATCATAAACTGTTTTATCTCTTCCAGCCGGATCTCCCCTTCGATGGTACGGACTTCAGTATCCCCGGTATCAAAATTGGTAACCTCCTTGGTGCGTGTTTCGGCTCCGAAGGCGGTCTTCACTTCAGCCATAGTCATTGGAGTTTTGAAATCATCGTCATTCCGGGCATCATAGGGAGTGATCAATCCCTTTTCAATCCCGTCCAGCAGCAACCTGGCCAGGCTGGTGGCTCCGTCGATCGGCTTTGTCGGATAATAAAGCGGCTGATTGATTTTTTCCCTCACATCAATGATGCGCCAGATCATCTGAGACCAGAAAACATCGGCTTCCCTAACCATCGGAATGACCATCGGCCTTTTCTGAAGCACATCCTGCCGCTTATAGGCCCCGTTGATGATCTGTGCTTTGGCCGTCGACGCCATAACAATGCATATAGCCACAAGCAGGAAAGAAAAGAGTGATTTTTTCATCTTATCGGATTTTAAAGCTGATGGGGTCAAGTGTGCGATCTGTGCCATCGTCCCCTTTTGCCCTGATATTATCAAAATAAATTATACTCCCCACTCCCAGGCTTTTGAACTGTGCTTTCTGCTCGGAGGTAAAACGGTTACCCGTAGATTTCCAGGTATTCACATAACCACCCGACCCGGTAATGGAAACATCAAATTGTGTCACACGGAACTTTAGATCAAAATCAAAATCTTCGAGGACTGCCAGCATTCCGTCTTCGAGCATCAGATCCTCCCGTTTGATGTTACCCCCCGACATGTTGGCAATTTTAGCCACCGGATTTGGAACCCGTTTCACGCGGAAAGGCATCGATCCCATAAATTTCTCCATGCCGGATACCTTGGCATACACCGATACGGTGGTCCTTTTGCCCTGCTCGTCCAGGTCGGTCGGATAAACCATCATCTGATTGTTGGCAACGGATATCCTCCCGTTCGTCATCTCCACCCGGAGATTTTCCTTGGCAATACCGGGTACTGAAATATCAACCGGATTGCCGATCCCGCGATAAAACACATTCATCTTGGTAGGTGAAATGGTCACGCTGGGCGCTGTTACCTGGTACTCCTTTTCGAACGGATAGCTGCGGATAAGTCCTTCAGGGGTTTTGTATTTCAGCACGCCGCTCCAGCGGAATGTACCCGGGGTGTTGGCCCTGAGGCGGTACACTGCCTTTCCGTCCACGATAGGCAGGGGGGTATTCCCCACAAATATTTCAGGATCGACCGTGGTATCAATGGCAGCCAGGAAAATTTCGGCATTGTATTCTTCGCCTTGCAGGACGATGGCCGAATTGGCAATTACCTGGGCATCCAGTTTGTTGAATTTATAGCTGGCGGCATCGATCTTTGAATAGAGGTAATTCAGCAGGTTGGCTTCCGAATTTTTTACATCGATCTGGATCTTGGAAAGAAGGGTTAGGATGGAGGCAACCGGTTTGTTTTCAAAATACTGGATTTCCCAGCTCTTCTTTTCACCCATCTTTAAATTGAACCTGGAGTCGCGGGTATCCAGCTCCTGTTCAAGCACCTCCTTCAACTGTTCATCATTTCCATCGATCATGGTGATCATGAAATCTTTGTATTCTGATATTTTCTGCCGGAGAATGGAAGCCTTTTTCTGAGCGATCATAATCTCGGAAGGGGTGTTGATGTCGTCTTCTTTTCTAAGGATAAGGGTATCTCCCTTTAAGGTCCGGATGGAGAAAAGTTCCCCGTCGTCGGGATTATCCACACTGGTTTTTCTGGCACCCGAGGCTACGACCAGTTCTTCTTTTAATCTCCAGATGTAATTCACCAGGCTGTCGGTTTTCACCCTGACCTGGTCAGCCCTCGTTTTCCAATCTTCAACTTTGGCAGGATTCTCTGCAAAGGCCTGTTCAAAGGCCAGGTAAACCTGCCTGTTCTTTGAGTCTACAGCACCAAGGGTTTGGGTCAGGCTGCCATCTATGACCCGGAACGCTTCCAGCGTTTCAGCCGCCACATTGAGAGCCAGCATTGCCGTCAACACAATGTACATCATGTTGATCATTCTTTGCCTCGGGGTTTCCGGGCAATTTTTTATACCCATAGCAGTTAGTCCTTAGGTTCTGTTACTTTTTATAATTCATGGCACCCAGCATATTACCATAAATATGGTTGAGTGCTTCGAGATGCTGGTTCAGTTTGGCCGCATTTTCACGGTACCTTTTCAACTCTTCGGCTGAAGCCACCAATACATCGTTGATCCTCCCCAGGTCTGAACTGAATTGCTGATGGACTTTGGCCTGTTCTTCCGATCCTTTCAGCTGATTTTCAACGGCTGCATTCAGGGCGTTGATGTTTTTATTGAGCCGGGTGAGGTTTTCAGCATAATTCCCGGTTGAATCACCAAAATGCTGCATACTCTGTTCGATCCTTTCGGAAGCCGACTTATAGGATTTCACCAGCAGGTTGCCCGATTCGGATATCTTATTGGTAAACTCGTCACCGGTGGAATTCAGCTTGTCAATAATAGTCTGCCCTGACACGGACATCAGCTTGGCTGTATTCTGATATGAATCAACCAGCTGAGTGACTGAACTATGGATGGATGCATTTGCCTTTTTATTGATCTCACTGAGTGAATTCATGGCCTCACTGGCCGATCCCAGGTTTTTCACATACATCTCCGTGGCCAGGGTGGCTGAGGAGATATCACTGATCCCCTGGGCTGTATTGCTCAGCTCGTTCAGGCTGAAACTGACCTTATCCAGCAAAGCAGGTGTAATTTCACTCCCCTGCAGCAGATCATCCAGTTTATTTTTTGCCGGCTTTCCATTTCCGTTGAAATCTTCCAGCTCATAGTCTTCCCTCAGCTCAGGATACACCTTCGACCATTCCGGTGTTTCGAGCGGAGGCTCAAAAGCAGAGACGAAGAAAATCACTGCTTCCGTGATCAGGCCGATGCCCAGGAAAATCCCGGAATAGTGCCAGTGCTGCAGTTTAAACAAAGCACCGATCAATACTATAGATGCGCCCCAACTATAGATAAATCCCATGAAGGATTTTGCCCGTTTCGTCTTTAGAAGTTCACCAATATTCATTGTTTGCAGTTTAGTTGTTTTTAAAATTCATTACCGAAAGTTGAACGGACACAGCGGAATCCTATGTAGGATTTGGTGGTATCCTGGTATTCATAACTACGGGTACCTACCTGATTGTAATAAGCGATATCCTTATAGGAACCTCCCCTGATTACTTTTCTTTTCATGACCGGCGGATCATCCGGAAGTGCGTCGTATTCATAGGACGGGTTCAGGTCATTGATCAGCTGATATCCTGATTCGTCAAAAGCAGTGCTGGTCCATTCAGCCACATTTCCCGACATATCATAAAGTCCGAAATCATTCGGATCATAACTTCCCACCCGCATGGTTCCGATACCGCCATCCTCGACATAATTACCACGGAGCGGTTTAAAGTTGGCAAGGAATATCCCTTTGGGATCACGGACATAATAACTACCCCAGGGATACATCGAAAATTTCTTTCCGCCCCGGGCGGCATATTCCCATTCCGATTCGGTGGGCAAGCGGTATTCCATCAATCCGGGCTGTCTGCGGCTTGAGAGATAATCGGTCTGGATTTTAGTGCGCCAGTTGCAGAATGCGCGGGCCTGGCTCCAGGTTATCCCCACCACGGGATAGTCGTCAAATCCTGGATGCCAGAAATAGCGTGTGGCCCAGGGATCGTTGTAGGAATAAGTGAAATCCCTGATCCAGCAAAGGGTATCCGGATATACCGGTACTGACTCCTGCATGATAAAAGCGGAGCGGTTGGTTACGGGTTCGATTTTCCCGTCGGGTTTTACCACCACGGCATTGTAACCGTACTTCAGGCTATCCTGATTGTAACTGTTGATTCTCCGCGCAGCCTGTTTATAGTCGATCCACCAGTAGTTATAAAACAGTTTCCGGCTGTCCACTTCCCTGCGTCCGAGAAACCTCTCCTCTTCGGGAATAAAAAGATCCTGCATGGCGGTAATATAGTCAGGTTCATCCCAGCGGATGCGTTCTTTCCAATTGATCAGCGGCGGATCAACCGGATTATTGTCCCGATCTTCGGTGATCAGGAACTCGGGAAACTGCTGTCCCAGCATCTGACGGGCTATGGAATCCCGCACCCAATAAACAAACTGCCGGTATTCATTGTTGGTAATTTCAGTATCATCCATCCAGAATGCATCAACGGAGACCGTCCGGGTGGGTTGTGCGGTAGAGGCAGGATCCTGATCATTAGGCCCAATATTTAGGGTTCCCCGTCTTACAAAGATCATCCCGATCGGGACCGTCTCCTTCCATTTCCCGGGATGTTTCACGCCAACCAGCTCCCCGTTCCCGTATCCGTTACCAGAGCCGGGCAGGCTACAGGAACTGACAGACAGTAAAAGCCCCATTGAAAATCCAGTTAAAACAAGACCAATTTTTTTCATAGTTCAGTACTATATCGTTTTTTCACAAAAACCTGACACTTTTATATTTTCTGCTCCGGTTTTTTTCCACATTAACCGAATAGCTGATAAACACCTCATGCGAACCGTATCCATACCTTCCGATGGCCGATGTAACCAGGTCGAACGAATATCCGACACTCAGACCGTTAAACAATTCCGTTCCAAACAAAAGTGCTACTGCGTCCTGGACCCGGTAGGAGATCCCTCCCCACAGGCGGTCATTATACACTAAATTGGTATTCAGGTCAACCTGCCATGCCGCCAAATCACTTTTCAGAAAAAAGGACGGCCGTAACTCAAATAACGGATCGGGCAGCTTAATATTGTATCCGCCCGACAAATAATAGTGCCGCACCAGGTAAGTGGTCGCCTGATCTGAGAACTTGATGGGTGCCTGGTTAACATGGGTAACCGAGGCGCCCAGGTAATATTTCTTCCCTTCCAGATAAAGCCCGATCCCGGCATCCAATGCAACCTGACTGACTTCGCCCTGCGTAATGGCTGGATCCGAACCCGGGGATATGTATATTCCCAGGTCATCCTCCGGAATTTCCCACTCCCCGTCGAGCCCTTTATTAAAAATTCCCATCGCAACGCCGATTCCCAGTGTTCCGAATTTCAGCGCCGTTTTATAGGCATAACTGAAATTGACCAGGACATTCTTTTCAGGACCCAGTTCATCACTTACTATATTTAATCCCACTCCTGAAGGTTTTCCGAAGACTAAAACAGGTGCATCTGCACTGAAAACCATGGTTTTAGGTGCTCCTTCAAATCCACTCCATTGGTAGCGGTTCAATATCATACCACTTATCGCATCCTGACTTCCTGCAAAACCCGGATTGACACCCAATTTATAGAACATATTATTGGTGTATTGCGGGTCCTGCTGCCCCAATGCTGCTAAATGTACCGTAAAAATAAAAAATAAAAAAGAAATTATCTTTCTCATACGCTTTTCTCATGCAACCTGAATCATAATTCTTTTTTCAAAGTTTACAAAACCGGCTGAAACATTTCCATGAATGGTATTGCAAAGAACGGATTTAATTTTCTATTATTTTGATAACCGGTCAGATTTTCGGGCATATTTCCACCAGATATCAGGGATTTCATGCCTGCAGGCCAGGGAATAATCATCTTCATGGCAGGGAATAATCCATTGACTCTCTTCCCCGGCCGGAACTTCAATCCACCATCTGCCCGTCGGGGCATGCAGATAAAAGGGAAGCGTAAGTGCATCCGCTTCAACAAAATACTGGATAAACGGTGTTTTATCCCTGGCAGGATCCACATCCTTCCGGTGTGCAAAAGCTTCCAGAAAGTACCAGACCATCTGCGCTGCCAGGTCGGCCGTCATCTCTCTGGGATCATATTCCGGATTGACTTCAAATATCCCGAAAACCTTCATTTTACTGCTTAGCCCGGCATAATGGGCTAATCGGCAGGCCTCTTCCCCTTGAAGCCCGTTGGGAGACGGATGACAATGTCCGGCAGCATCAGACTGCCTTACCGATGAAATATCGAAACTCAGAAAAGTGGTGTTTCGCAGCACAGGCTCTGCCACGGTGAAATCATCACGGAGACGGCCCAGCTGAATATATCCGAAAGTCTTCTCCCTGAATTGCTCCAGTATGGATGAAGAAACCAGGTGGCTTTGTATCCCGATCATCTGCAAATGAAACAGACGGGGATTTTCATGCAGGATCCGCCTTATGAAACCCGATGAATCGGACATCTCTCTTCTGCTTTTCATATCGACCCTGGCATCGACCACTGAAAGGGTAAAATCAGGGCAATCCCTGAATGATCGGGCAATTCCCGTAGTGAGATCCTGCCCGCCTCCCAGCACCACGGCCACAATCCCCAGATCTCCCAGGTATTCGACCACATCACGCATGGCATAATAAATATCCTGAACACTCCTGCCCGTTTTCAGGTCTCCCAGGTCAATGATACCTCCCAACCCTTCCAGGTTACCCATCCGGTAGAGGTGCTTTCTGATCACAGCCGGTGCACCGGCTGTTCCTTTGTTGGAAAGGACCGGTTCATAAGGTACCCCTAGCAGGGCTGCCTTAACGCTCCCCATCTTGGTGTGCAGAGCTTTAAGGGTATCTTTTCTGATTTGGTAACCCAATGAATATTTGCTGAACTTTTCTTCCTGGCCGAGAAGATCGAAATCAACAGGATCAAAATATAAGCCAATATCCATGTTCAGTATGGTTAAGATTTCAGAATACTACTTCCTAGCTTTTTTCCGTTTTATGGACTTATTGCCTTCCCCGTTCACAATATTCAGGCATTCTTCAAGCGAAAGATCTTCTGCCTTAACGGTTTTGGGAATTTTATAATTCTCCTTTTTATACACAAGGTAGGGGCCCCACCGCCCATTGAGGATTTTTAGTTCCGGCTCTTCCGCAAAGATTCTGATGACCGCTTTGGACTCTTTCTCTCTTTTGAGTGCAATCAGCTCAATGGCCCTGTCGATCGTAACCGTATAGGGATCGTCATTCCTGGTCAAGGAAATGAATTGGTTGTTATGGCGTACATAAGGGCCGAAACGGCCAATTCCCACCACAACGCTTTTATTTTCATAGTTGCCCAGTTCCCGCGGCATCCTGAAGAGTTCAATGGCCTCCTCCAGGGTTATTGTTTCGAGGAGCTGTCCCGGACGAAGACTGGCAAACTGGGGTTTTTCCTCTTCCTTATCCGGCGAGGATTCCCCCAACTGGGCTATAGGGCCGAAACGGCCGATTTTCACCGACACCTGCCGCCCTGAAACCGGGTCACTTCCCAGGATTCTCTCTCCACGGGTCTTCTCCGATGATTTCAGCACATTGTCGAGATTCGCATGAAAGGGGTGATAAAACCGGTCAATAACCTCATACCAGATTTTCTTGCCTTCGGCAATTTCATCCAGATCACGCTCTACACTGGCCGTGAAATGGTAATCCATGATCTGATTGAAATGATCATTCAGAAAATCAGTAACCACCATCCCAATATCGGTCGGAAAGAGTTTGGCCTTCTCTGCACCGGCAATTTCACTTTTCACCGACCGGACGATCTCTTTCCCGTTGAGTTCCAGAAGGAGATAGTTTCTCTCCTTTCCCGGCCGGTCTTCCTTCACCACATATTCCCTGTTCTGAATGGTCGTAATGGTCGGTGCATAGGTGGATGGCCTTCCGATTCCCAGTTCTTCGAGTCCTTTCACTAATGAAGCTTCGGTATACCTCGCCGGGCGCTGGGCATATTTTTCAGTAGCCTGGATCCCCTGAGGTTTCAGCTGATCTTTCACCCTGACGGCCGGAAGCAGCAGCTGCCCACCCGGTGAAACTGATTCTTCATCGGTCGATTCCAGGTATACTTTCAGAAAACCGTCAAACACGATCACTTCACCCGAGGCCGTGAATTTCTCCTTAGCATTGGAAATATCTATCGTGATCACCGTTTTCTCCAGTAAAGCATCCGCCATCTGAGAGGCAATGGTTCTTTTCCAGATCAGTTCGTACAGCTTTTTCTCCTGGGCGGTTCCGGGAATGGTCTCCTCCTGCATATAGGTGGGACGTATGGCTTCGTGGGCTTCCTGTGCTCCTTTGGTTTTGGTTTTATACTGCCTCGTTTTCACATATTTTTCGCCGTGAAGCTCGCTTATTTTCTGTGCGGCCGTGTGTAAAGCCAGGGAGGAGAGATGGACCGAATCGGTCCTCATGTAAGTGATCCTTCCGGCTTCGTAAAGTTTCTGGGCAACCGTCATGGTTTGTGAAACCGAAAATCCCAGTTTTCTGCTTGCTTCCTGTTGCAGGGTTGAGGTAGTAAAAGGCTGCGCGGGAGACCTGCGGGTCGGTTTTTGGGTAATGTCGGCCACATGGAATTCTGAATTTTTACATTTTTCCATAAAAGCCAAAGCTTCATTTTCCGTATCAAACCGGGAGGACAATTCTGCCCTTATTTCTGCGGTGGTTCCATCGGCAAGCCGGGCCAGGAACTGACCCGTCACCCGGAAATAGGATGTGGAATTGAAATTCAGAATCTCCCTTTCCCGCTCCACAATCAGCCTGACCGCCACTGATTGCACACGGCCCGCCGACAGGGAAGGTTTTACTTTCTTCCATAAAACGGGTGAAATCTCAAAACCGACGATCCGGTCAAGAACCCTTCTCGCCTGCTGGGCATCGACCAGATTAATGTCAATGGCCCGCGGATGGTGGATGGCATTCAGGATCGCATCTTTGGTGATTTCATGAAAAACAATGCGTTTGGTGTTTTCGGGATTCAGTTTCAGCTCATCCTGCAAATGCCAGGCAATGGCCTCCCCTTCACGGTCTTCATCAGAAGCAAGCCATACAATCCGGGCTTCCCTGGTCAGCTTCTTCAGCTCGGCGACTACTTTTTTCTTATCCTCCGAAACAATGTACTTGGGCCGATATTTATTTTTTATGTCAATTCCAAAATCTTTCTTCTCAAGGTCACGGATGTGCCCCATGCTGGAAGCCACTACAAAATCCTTTCCCAGAAACTTCCCGATTGTCTTGGCTTTAGCCGGTGATTCAACAATGACAAGATTTTCCTGCATACGCGCTGGTGTTAATTCTTTTTAAAAAATTTTTGCAAAGTAATAAAAATGAATAGCTAAGTTCAAAATTTCAACTTCAAATTAATACTAATATATTTGCCTCTTCATTTCTAATGCGAATTTTCATGTCGGAAGAAAACACTGAATTCAGGAAATATATCCGCTACTTTTGGGGGTTGTATATTGCAGTAGCCCTTGTGGTTGTAGTCCTCTTTTTCCTGATCGCCCGGGGGGCGTTGGGTTTTATGCCCACCTTTGAAGACCTGGAGAAGACAGAAACCATTCTTGCCTCTCAGGTGATTTCAGAAGATGAAAAAGTACTGGGAACATTTTTCAGCGAGAACAGAACTTTTACCACGTATGAAAACCTGCCTCCCCACCTGATCAACGCATTAATCGCCACAGAAGACATCCGATTTTACCGTCACTCAGGAGTGGATTTCAGGGGATTGCTCAGGGTAGCCAAAGGAATCCTGACCGGAAATACCCGTTCGGGAGGAGGAAGCACTATCTCCCAGCAGCTGGCCAAGATGCTCTTTCCCCGAGAACATTTAAGGGGACCGGTCAGACTGGCAATGAGGAAATTCAAGGAATGGATCATCGCGGTGAAACTTGAACGCAGTTATACCAAAGAGGAAATCATCACCATGTATCTGAACAAGTATGATTTCCTGAACCTTGCTGTTGGCATCAAAACTGCTTCCAACGTGTATTTCAACTGCGATCCCGAGGAGTTGAAACTGCACCAGTCGGCCATGCTGATCGGCATGGCTAAAAACAGCGCGCTGTACAATCCGGTCCGCAGGCCGGAGGTCACCTTGCAGCGACGGAACGTGGTGCTGGCTCAGATGCGTAAATACGGATTTATCTCGAGGGCCGAATTTGATGCCAACAAGGTGAAATCCCTTGATCTGAATTACCATCCTGTCGACTTCAAACGGGGTCTGGCTCCCTATTTCAGGGAATACATCCGCATGACGCTTAACGCTACGGAACCGGCCAGGGAAAATTACGCCAGCTTCCAGAATCAAAAATTCATTGAAGACTCCACCGAGTGGGCAACCAATCCCTTATTTGGCTGGTGCAATAAAAACAAAAAACGGGACGGTACAACCTGGAACCTGTATAAGGACGGACTCCGGATTTATACCACGATCGATTCCAGGATGCAGCAGTATGCGGAAGAATCGGTGACGTTTCACCTGAAAAACAACCTCCAGCCCAAATTTGACAACCGCATCAGGTACCTGAAAAATCCTCCGTTCAGCAACGATATGGGCGCCGAGGAAAGTGAAGCTTTGCTGACCCGTTTTATCAGACAGAGCGACCGTTACCGATCGCTTTCAAAACAGGGAAAGAGTGCCAGCCAGATCAGGGATATTTTCAACAAGCCTGTGGAGATGACGATTTTTTCCTGGAACGGAGATAAGGATACCATCATGTCGCCCGTCGATTCGATCAAATGGTATCTCCGCTTTTTCCGCTCCTCTTTCATGGCCATGGAAAACGGATCAGGAAAAGTGAAAGCCTATGTGGGAGGTCCCAGTTACCAGTATTTTATGTACGACATGGTCAAGGAGGGCAAAAGGCAGGTGGGATCGACCGTTAAACCCTTTCTTTATACCCTGGCTATGCAAAATGGCCTGACTCCCTGCACGAAAGTACCCTATGTGAGGCAGCAGTTTGTGCTGGCCGATGGGAAGATATGGGAACCCCGGGATGCCGAAAAGGATGAGGACAACTACGGGAAAATGGTCACCTTGAAATGGGGTCTTGCCAATTCACGCAATATGATCTCAGCCTGGGTGATGAAACAGTTCAATCCGGAGGCTGTAGTCGAAGTGATGAAAAAATTGGGCATTTACAGTCCGATCGATCCGGTGTATTCCATGTTCCTCGGAACTTCCGATATTACCCTGTATGAAATGGTGGGGGCTTTCAGCACCTATGCCAACAAGGGGGTATTTGTGAGGCCTTACTTTGTTACCCGCATCGAAGACCGGCACGGAAACCTGGTGGCGAATTTCATGCCCCAACGTTACGAAGCCATTGACGAAAACACAGCTTATTTGATGGTGAACCTGCTACAGGGGGTGATCGATGCCGGTACGGGCAGCCGGCTGAGAAACCGGGATGGCTATGGAAAGTTCACCATGCCGATTGCAGGGAAAACAGGTACGACGCAAAACCATTCCGACGGCTGGTTTATAGGCATGACCCCGAAACTTTGTGCAGGAGTCTGGACGGGTGCCGATCTGCGCAGTATTCACTTTGCGGATCTGAGTTCTGGCCAGGGAGCCAGCATGGCGCTGCCCATCTGGGGTTATTTCATGAAAAAGGTCCTGGCTGATCCTTCCCTCGGCTATACCCAAAATGACTCCTTTGAAAGGCCGGCCCACTTTAATGTCGATCTGGGATGTGAAGACAAGGCACCCGCACCCGATAAGGAGATCCTGGAATTCGAGGATTTCTTCTAAAAACTTACCACAGGATCAAAATCAGCAGGAACAGCAGGAAAAGGATAATCAGTACAAACTGGTTCCGAACAAAAAGCCCCAGCAGGATCAGGATCTCCAGTTCATCCTTACAGGTGCCGTACAGCTCAATCACGCCCTTATCCTTGGTTATGAATTCGTTCGAAGTGAAGGTGATCACATCTCTTCCGTCGAACTTCCATGACCACCGGGACTGCCAGAAATTCTTTATTTCAAGTTCAAATCTTTTGCCGTTCAGGATCACCTCGCTGCGGGGATTGAAAAGATTTACCACTACTCCGGCCAGTAGTGACTGGTCCTTACCATCGTAGATCTCAAGTTTTGAAAGGAAAAACTCGCGTTTCAGATAGAAAAACCGGCCGTTAAACTCAGCTGTGGCCTTTCCGCTGAACATATTCTGCCAGTGAATCGATCCGATTTTCTCATTTCCCAACAGAATTTCGAGTTTCGGACCGAAAATCTCCTTGATCCATATCAGTTTTTCCATTTTCCCGAAATTTTGGATAAAAATAATACATTGCCGCCTGAATAATCCCTCTTCATGTTTTTTTAACCAGCTCCTTTGTGGAAAGCAGTCCGCAGGCTGCATAGATATCCTGACCTCTGGAAGCCCTGATGGTGGTCAGAATTCCCTTTTCATTCAGCATATCTTTAAATCCTGCCAAGGTATCCTCATCGGTGCCCTGCAGGGAAGTACCGGGAATCGGATGGAACCGGATCAGGTTGATCCGGCAGTGCAGGCCGTTCAGCAGCCGGGCCAGTTCCCTGACATGCCGGTAGCTGTCGTTCAGATTTTTAAACACGATATATTCAAATGAAACCCTGCGCTGACGGCTGAAATCCCAGCTTCTGATTTCACGGATCACGTCGGCAATGGGGTATGCAATCTGGACGGGCATCAGCTTCTTCCGCTCCTCATCGAACGGGGAATGCAAACTGACAGCCAGGTGTGTTTCACTTTTTTCCAGAAAGGTGAGCATACCGGGGATGATCCCGATGGTGGAGACCGTGATCCTTCTCGGGCTCATGGCATAACCCCAGGGTGCCGTAAGGATTTCCAAACTTTTTAATACCTCTTCCAGATTATCAAAGGGTTCCCCCATGCCCATGAATACTATGTTGGTAATCCGGCCTGCCTCCTCAATACTCCGGATCTGGTTGAGTATCTCCCCGGCAGTCAACTGTCCCTGGAATCCCTGTTTCCCGGTCATACAAAACAGGCATCCCATTTTACATCCCACCTGGGAACTTACACACACGGTAATACGATCCTCCTCGGGAATCATGGCTGTTTCAACATATCTGCCGTCCGCAGTCCCGAAAAGGTACTTTTTGGTGCCGTCAACGCTGACCTGTACTTTTACGGGTAACCGGACTCCGGTCTCATATCTCTCCGCAAGCAGGCTCCTGGCATTCAGGGAAAGATTGGTCATCCCTTCAAGGGAATCCACCCTTTTCATATAAAGCCAGTCCGCCATCTGACCGGCGGCATACTTCGGTAATCCCGATTCTGCGGCAATCTGCTGCAGTTCTGAAAGTGTCTTGCCAAAAAGAGGTTGCACCATGTCAGAAATAGATTTCAAAGAGGATATGAGTGACCGGAATTCCTCAGGAAATCAGCAAATTCCGGACTTCAACCACCATCCCTCCGTTTCCGCAAAGATAATACTTATTGTCGAGAAGGAACTCCCTCAAGCTGCCCAAATAGACGGTAACCCTGCCTGAGAAGAGACAGGATGCCTTTTCCCGGGAGAGATCTCAAGATTCGGTGTCAGCGTGACACGGGCAAATGCCGTCCTTGTTGAATTCCAACTTTGATACGATCATCTTACCCCCTGCTTTTAATATAAAGTGATATTTCAGGATAAACTTAT
>Ga0116193_1001715_pt1:0-12500 | contig 17629 bp, 18 predicted proteins | sample AD_UKC115_MetaG_FD_89892 | JGI IMG/M metagenome (GOLD analysis project Ga0116193, IMG submission 89892) | Active sludge microbial communities of municipal wastewater-treating anaerobic digesters from Hong Kong - AD_UKC115_MetaG | ecosystem: Engineered > Bioreactor > Anaerobic > Digestate... | reverse complement strand
GGATCATATGCAGTGACCCGTCAAATTGGCCGAACCTTCCTGGAAGAACTGAAATCCAAGGGATTTAACTTTGATGATGGTGAAAAGTCCTTGGAATCAGTTCGCAGCTACTTTATAGAAACCCATCACCTGGCTGGAGACTTGGAATACGCGTTCACTGGTGATGAGGTGGATCTTAAAGTGAAAAACTGCCGGTTTTTTCCGGTGTGCAGTCAACTGGAGAACCACGGAGTGATGATCACCACCTGTCCCTACACCAACACCGCAGCCCAGGCCATTGAAGAGGCCACTGGCTACCGTTTCCGGATAAATAAAGAGCTAAATGGTTTCGGACACCAGATAAAGCTAAAAAAAGTATCAAAAGTTTAAATAAAATAATGATTGATTTTTACCGCCCCAAGGAGGATGGAGCCGCCCATCCTCCTTACCATTTTACTTACTTGTTTTTAAGGGAATTTTTCAGTTTCTCACAGGCAGCTTCCGCCGCCAGTATTATGGGGTCGATTACCATGGAAACCGGTGGCGCATAGGAAAATTCAGTGGTGGAAAGTTCCTGACAGGTGACATTTTTGGCAATAGCCAGAGCCATGGTATCCACCCGTTCGGCGACTCTTTCTTTGGCAATAATCTGGCAGCCAATGATTCTTCCCCGGGGATTGCACACCATCATCACGTCGATTCTTTTTGCACCGGGGTAATAACGTGCCTTGGTTAAAGCCCGGCTTTTCCCAGATATAACTTCCATTCCGTTCTGTATGGCAAAGGACTCGGTTAACCCAACTGAACCGAATTCCAGTTCACCAATTTTAGACACCATTGCATTTAAAACTGGTTTGAACTCGGCACCCACACTGGCAATATTCCGGGCGGCAATCTTGGCCTGCCTCACTGCGGTAGAACCCAGGGGAGACTGGGTGGGATGGCCAGTGATGGCGTCCACCACTTCCACACAATCACCCACGGCATAAACACTGGGAACTGAGGTCTGCATTTTCTCATTGACTTTAACCGCCCACCTTCCCAGTTCACAACCAGCCATCTTGGCCAGTTTAGTTTCTGGCCGCACCCCGGTGGCCATTATAACCATGTCTGCCTCAAAGGACTCATCTTCATAGACAACTCCTTCTACCCTTTCTTTCCCGGTGATTTTTTCCATACCTTTGCCCAGGATAACCTTTATGCCCTCCTGTTCCAGGTACTTCTGGACTATTAGGGCCATACTGGGGTCCAGTGATCGGGGGACTATCTGGGGCAGCATCTCATTAATGGTGACATCCAGTCCCATCTTCTTGAGGCCGAAGGCCATTTCCAGTCCAATAAGCCCGGCCCCCACCACCACTACCTTTTTGCTCTTTTCGGCCCATTTTTTTATGGTTTCCCCGTCTTTAATGGTCCTGATTTTAAATACTCCTTCCAAATCAGTTCCTTCAATGGGTGGGGTTATGGGTGCCCCTCCCGTGGCTATAACCAAATAATCGTAGGATAATTCCACAGATTCACCGGATGGACTTCTGGAAAGAGGGTCTATTCTATTGTATTTGATGGTTTTTTCCTCACTGGAAACTTCAAATACCTCTGCCCGGGTTATAACTTCAATATCTCGCTCTATGTAGTCTTCGGGCTGGTGCATGATGATATCTTTGAAGTGGTCGACTTGACCAGAGAGAACGTAAGGAATGGCACAGGGTGAGTAAGCTATATTTTCATCCCTGGTAATAACAGTTATTTTGGCGTTTTTATCTAGTTTTCTTATGTTTGAAGCAGTGGACAGTCCGCCTGCCCCTCCTCCAATTATTACAATTTTCATTAAAATGTTCACCTTCTTGATCACTACAAACTTATAACCATAAATTTATCATTTACCCTTGAATAATATTTGTTTAGATGCCTGGTGTAATTGGCAATTAAATATTTCCAATAAGCATATAGAAGACTAATCTTTCATAAAATAACCATATTTGAGATTAAAATATTTATAACTGGGATATCATGGCTAAAAAAAAGAAGAGCAATATAAAAGTGGGAATAACCTGTAAGTGCCAGGAAACCGCTGTTGCCCGTCCTCCTTCCCTTCTCAGAAAAGTTCAGTGCAAAAAATGCGGTGCTTTTTTCCGGACCGACCGTGTTAAAGATGGTCCTGACCTTTGTTTTAACTGTAGAACTGGCAGATAACCTATTAGGGGATTAATGTATTTATTTTTCCCGATTATTTTTCAGGTAAGGGTATTTGGATTAAAATTTGAAAGATGCAGAGTTAAAACATCTGCATTATCCCGGGAACTGTTCCGTAGATAATTAGAAGTGCTACAATTGCAATCATGACCCAAGAAACACCGGAAACTATTTTTCCAGTAATGTTTTCCGGTACTTTGTATCGCAGCAGTTCCTCAAATATATGTCCTCCATCAAGGGGCTTCATTGGGAGGAGGTTAAACAGGCCTACCATTAAATTCAAGGCGTAAATCCAGTAACACACATCAGCGAGGTTGTATAGGAACCAGGGGATTATTTCACCAAATTTTTGGGCCACTTCTGATTTAACCACAAGATGTGTTTCGCTGCGTGTTCCCGGATAAGCTATTGATTGATTTGAAGGCTGGCCAGTTGCTGTTATGGTATATGTGCCCTTATCTGTAACATAGGTCATTTGATCCCCGGGTTTTGTTCTGTTCAGGATTAGTTCAGTGTAAGCACTTCGATTATTAACCGAATATCCGTTAATACTGGTTACAATCATGCCTTCTTGGAGTATTCCCTCAGAAGGTCCGTTGGGAGTAACACTTATGATTTTTAGTCCGTCTGATTGGAATGCATAAGGTATAAATGAGGATGTGAGAACAATCACCACCACCCATGCAATTGCAGCCAGTCCCAAGTTAAACATGGATCCTGCAGCGTATATGCGTAGTTTAACAGATCTTTTGGCTTTTTCAACATCTTCTTCATCTAGTTCCACGAATGCTCCGGGTAGTATGGCCAGTAAAATCACGCCAATTGATTTGATTCTAACTCCCTGGGCCCTGGCCAGTATTCCGTGTCCAAATTCGTGGACCACCATCAACAGAATTAAAGCAATGATTCCAGCGAAAATGGGGATAAATATAGGAGATCCTGGTATATCCACTCCCGGTAAAAGCAGAGCAGTTGTTGGTTTCTGGAATATGACTTCTAGGGATAATAGTATGGTGTACACCATGAAAGCCATACCTAAGACCGTGATGGGAATACCAATATTCATACTCCAACGCCAGAATTTGGGACTTAAATTGGCAATGTAATCTATCCATCCTCTCATTTTTTTGGTCCTTCTCATAAGAAGGGGCCCATAAACATCTACTTTCAACTTATCTCTAAATAGAATCGCTAATATGTATACAGAGACAAAGAAAATAGCATAGTATAATAAAACGTCCAAACCAGATCACCTTATGTTAGTTTAGTTACTGCCATGCTTTAAGCTTTTAGGGAGTGGTAAGGGAGAACCTGGCACTCCTCTCCTTCATCAATCCCTTCCAGGTTTTCAGGGATTATAATATAAGAATCAGAGTCCACCATTGATTTTATGATTCCCGAACCTTTGATCTTCAGGGGACGAACCAGGGGACCTTCAATCTTGGCCCTTATATAATCAGTTCTACCTAAAGTGGACGGTATTTTCCTCGCTGCCTTTTTACGGATCACCAAGAGGTCCCGGGAAAGCCCCTGCATTTTAAGAAGTGCTTCCCTGACAAAAACATCGAACTGGACCATAGCTGCCACTGGAAAACCGGATAACATAAAAACAGGTTTGCCCTGGATCTGAGCAAAACCGAATGGTTTACCGGGCCTTAGAGACACTCCGTGAATGGGCACTTCACCCAATTTTTGGGCCACATCCACCACCACATCTCCTTTACTGATAGCAGTCCCCCCAGTGGTGATCAAGGCGTCATATTCGTTTAAAAGTTTTATAAAAAGTTTTTCTAATTGTTGGGCATTATCAGTGGAGTGGAACATGTCGGGGGTGGATAGACAGCTTTCCACCATGGATTTAATGGTAAAATGGTTGGAATTAATAACCTCAGCCCCTTCAATGTCTCGTTTGGGCATCACTAATTCACTACCAGTTATTATAACCGCAATTTTAGGTTTTTTAAAGACTTTAATCCGATCATAACCTGCTGAAGCGATGATTCCCACCTCGGCAGGTCCCAATAACCGGCCCTTATTCAGGACCTGATCACCCTGCTTAAAGTCCTCTCCTGCCAGGGATATGTTTTCACCGGGTACCACTGATGTTTCCACAGTGATGGTGTCTCCCTCTTCGTGAGTGTACTCTTCCATGACCACTGCATTGGCCCCTGATGGTATTGGCGCCCCAGTGGCTATTTTAAGGGCCTCACCGGGTTTAAGTTCATGTCCTGATTTTTGCCCCGCCAGTATACTGCCCATTAACTTCAACTGGAACGGGTTATTTTCGGAGTGCCCAAAACTATCTTCAGCCACCATGGCATAGCCATCCATGGCTGAACGGTTGAAGGACGGTGAATTTAAATAACTGGTAATTTCCTGGGCAATCACTCTCTGATTGGCTTCTTCCAATGGAATTTCTTCTATTCTGCTCTTTTCCAAGCAGTTGTTAATGAGTTTTTGGGCCTCACGAGCGGCCATAAATCTAGACAGAAACATGTTCATTCATCCGGGTAGGGGTTTAAGTGGAAAGTTTTACAGGGTATTGTAAGAATCTAGTATATCTTATAATCAGGAGTTCCTGGTTAATTAAAGAACATATAAAAAAATGTATTTAAACATTATCATAACTCTCTATTATACTAAACAATTCCATTAACCTAGGTAAAGTTGGATATAAAAAGCTCGAATTGTGCGATAAATCGATTAAAGGATATTAAAATGGAAACTGTAGTCATTTTAACGGCAATATCTGCATTTGTATCCACGAATCTTGATGATGTATTTATTCTAGCTGCGTTTTTTGCAAATCCCGAGTTTGAGGCGAAAAATATAGTTTTAGGGCAGTACCTGGGATTTTGTTTCCTTTTAATGGCGAGTTCCCTGGCATACCTTACACAATTCTTCATTCCCTTCCAGTGGATCAGCTTACTGGGATTTATCCCCCTATTAATAGGGATAAGGGGACTTATAAAACTCTGGAAACCCAAAAATCAGGATATTTCCCCGGAAAATGATATCAAATATGGGAGGGGCCGCAAGGTGGAGGAAGTGGCGTTAATCACGGTAATTAATGGCGGAGATAACTTAGGGGTTTACATGCCCCTTTTTGCCAATATGAATGCCTATGGTCTTTTTATAACAGCCACGATCTTCATGGTCTTGGTGGGGTTATGGTGCATTTTAGGGTTTAAACTGGTTAAAAACCGCCTTTTAAGGGATAAGATTAGGAATTATGGTCACAAAATTCTCCCTTTAATGATGATAGCCATTGGGCTTCTGATTCTGTTAAGAGGGTGGTTATAAAGATGATGATTGGTGGGTCTGCTTTGGTTAAGTAAATAAAGAAGTTAGAGTCAAGTATATAAAGAGTGAGTTAATTTTTTAATCCCGGGGAGAGATGTGACTTGAGCTCAGATCAGATAATGATTAAAATAGATTCCCTAAACAAGTCTTTCGGACACATCCAGGCACTGGAAAATTTAAACCTGGAAATAAAAAAGGGAGAACTACTGGGGATTATAGGGCCTAATGGTGCCGGGAAAACCACAGCCATCCGTATTATATGCTGTATATTGCAACCCAACTCCGGGGAAGTGACAGTTGGGGGTTATAGTACTCACCACGACCAGATTAAGATCAAATCCATGATCGGATACTTGCCGGAGGAACCCAACCTTTACGAACGTTTCAAGGCCCGTGAACTTTTAAGGTACTTTGGAGAGCTGTACGGTGTGCCCCGGGACCAGATTGAGGGGAGGATAGACCAGCTCCTGGAACTGGTGGGGATGAGCCACCGTGCTGATGACCGGATCAACACTTTTTCCAAGGGCCTTCGCCAGCGTATTGGCATTGCCCGGGCCCTGATCCACGACCCGGAGGTTATAATATTTGATGAGCCCACCATGGGCCTGGACCCGGCCACTTCCCAGGCCATACGCAACTTCATAAAAAAACTCAAAGGTGAAAAGACAGTTATCCTTTGCACCCATTACATGCACGAGGCTGACTTGCTGTGTGACCGGGTGGCCATTTTGAACCAGGGAAAGATCCTAGACATGGGAACACCCAAATATTTGAAGGAAAAAATACACGGGGACCTAATTCTACAGGTAAGGGTTCATGATCCTCAAAAGATTGACAGAAACCATTTAATGGCCTTAGAGTCGGTGGAAGGAGTAAATCTGGATGGTAACCAGTTTTTGATCTCCCTGCACTCCCGGGAAGATATTCCTCATATAATTGATGTTTTCGGTAGCCAGACAATTGCCGTGAACACTAAAGAACCCACCCTGGACGATGTTTTTATCCAGTACACGCAATGAATCTGTAATGAAGCGGAAGACAACCTCGATAAATACCTAATTATTAAATGTAAGAATGGTTCGTGCTGGAGCTAATTTGATAGTGAAATGGGCGAATAATATGAATTTCAGCAAAAATTTCATGGTAATTGCTCGGTGGGAGTTGAAAAATACTCTAAAAAGTAAAAAATTCCTTATCATATTCTTTATGCAGTTATCAGTCCTGGCCATGCTGATTTTAATGTTCAACTCCTTTGCTGCCACCATAGAATCGGATAAGGGGCTATCCTTAACTCCCTCCCTGGTTGGCTTTGCCACTGTGGATGTGGACGACCAGGGGGGCCTGTTTAAGAAGAGCATCGATCCAGAGGTAATAAAGGTCTACAGCACCAATGGTAACGATTCTCAGGCCCGCCTGGGAGCAGGCCAGACCAATGGGTTTTACACAGTTTCCCCGGATTCAATACAGAGGATACAGAATGGAGAGGTAGTAGACACCTTGCTGTATCTGGACTACTCTGATCCCCGGAGGAGCGTGGTTCGAGATGCTATTAACACCACCACCAAATCAGTTTCCTCGGCTTTAACCCAGTCCTACCTGAAATCGGCCACTTCATCCAACACTAGCTCTCAAACTGGATTGAAGGAGGAAAAAACCGGGGAATCCCTTCCTATGCAGATCATCCGCAAGGTTATGCTGGTAGTCCTTCTCTTCTTACCCCTTTTCCTCTTTGGAAACATCATCATCGACAGTGTGGTTGGGGAAAAGGAACGTAAAACCGGGGAAATACTGGTGGCCATGCCCCTTTCACCAGTGGAAATACTCCTGGGAAAAGGATTGGCGGTGGTGGCCATATCCGCTCTCCAGGTGGCCATGTGGGTGGCCGTCCTCCTAGCTGCAGGGTTCACCATAAACAATGTTATTGTGGTTTACCTCCTGGTGGTGCTCACGGCGTTGCCCATTGTGGGCCTCACTTCCATTATCGCTGCCTACGCCAAAAACTACAAGGAAGCAGGAATAGGGATTACCTTTGCTTACGTTCTGGTGGTGGGATTTTTGATAGTCCCTGCCTTGGCTTACATATCACGAAAAAGTTTTTCAGCCAATATCTCCCCGATGACCACGGTCATGCGACTGTTTGCTGGTGAGGCAATTTCTCTCCCGGAAATCCTCATGTCCGTAACCCTGGTAATCTTCTTAAGCATGGTATTCTTTGGAATCGCTGCCTGGCTATTCCGGAGGGATGATGTGATGTTTGGACCTAGACCTGGATTAATAAGGTTATTTTTAGAATTAATTGGTTTTAAAAAGCGCATGTGATTTTAATAAAACTGTGTGTTGTAAACTGTTCCTTCCTTATTTTTGAATTCATTCTGAGAAAATTCATTTGCAGTAAATTAATTTTCACCAGATCAAAACATTTAAATAATATGTAACATATTTCTTACATTAAATGTAATGTATTTTTTACATAGGCTTCTGTATTACTTGGTTTAAAGCAATGCCAAAGTCTATTAAATTAATAAGGAGGATAAAATGAAAAATGCACTATGGTATTTGGGTTTTTTGACCCCCCTTAGTATTCTGTTCTTTGTAACTGGAGAAACAGGGTATTTGGGTTTTGCAGCATTTGCACCATATTTCATGATTTACGGGGAGAATGACGAAAGACTACGGTTAAATGTTGGCTTGGCCACAAGAAACGCCTTTTTATATGTGGTACTCAGTGGTGCAATTTGTATAATCTACATGAACCTAACTCAAAACGTTTCTTTCTTTCCTTTTGCCTTCACTCTCTTATTTTCAGGCAGCATCATTGTCAGTGTGATCTCCTATGCATTTTACAACTGGATAGATGGAAAAAATGAAAACTAAAATTAGAGAATACAGAAAAGAACTCAAAATGACTCAGGAAGAGTTAGCAGAAGCTGTTAATGTGACTCGGCAGACCATTATTGCTCTGGAACAGGGAAGATACAATCCTTCCCTATTGTTGGCCTACTTGGTAACTAAAGCACTGAAAAAGAGATATATAGAGGATGTTTTCTTGCTGGATGAAGTGGAGTGAAGTTCTATGACATCATTAAATATTATAAAATATGATATTTGTTGAAATTAATAATAAGGAGGCGGTAATTTGGGAATTTATAGTTTGTCATTTAAAAACCTTAAAAGAAGAAAACTCAGAAGCGCCCTGACCATGCTGGGTATAATCATCGGTGTGGCCACCCTGGTGCTTTTAATGGGTGCGGGTACCGGAATGCAGTCCTACATGAAGGAACAGACCGAGACCATGATGGGAGATATCTCCATATACAACCGCTCCGGCGGAGCATACATGGGATCCACAATGGACTCTTACCTGGACCAAAAAACAGTATCGCAGATAAAAAACATGTCCCAGCTATACGATATTAAGGAGGAAACCACCTTCACCACGGAAATGAACCGAACTCCTCTGTACGTAATAGGATTATCTAACTGGGACCAGGTTAAATTCAACGGAACACCCGGTGTGGTCATAGACCAGTCCCTGGTTGATAAATTCGGTTACAAGATAGGCAGTACCATCACCATTAAAGAAAAAGACTTCACCGTAACCGGGATAACTAAGGAAACCACTGGAATGGGAATGGGCATCGTGTTTTTGGATGTGGATAGAGCCGTACCCCTGAACGATAATAAGGTTACCAGCATAAGTGCCAGTGCCCGGGGAGACCCAGAAACTGTTAAAAAAGAAGTGGAAAGTCAGGTTTCCGGAGTCACGGCCATGACCCAATCCGACTTCACCAAACAGATCGATGACCTGATGAACGGTATCATGCTCTTTATCGGGGCTATTGCCAGCATAGGTCTCATAGTAGGGGTTATAAGTATTGTGAACATAATGCTGGTGAATGTAACCGAGAGAACCCGTGAAATTGGGGTTTTAAAGGCCATAGGATTCACCAACCGAGAGGTACTGGGTAGCATATTAATGGAAGCTGGTCTTTTAGGTTTTATTGGGGCCATGGTTGGCCTTATTCTGGCGGCAATCCTTCTACAGTTGGGTATAATTTTATTTGGAGCGCAGCTGGGAATGGAAGATGTCAGTTTGACCTACATGCTCCCTGCCTGGCTGGTTTTAGCAGTGGTCGGCGGAGCTACCTTATTGAGTGTTCTGGCAGGTCTTTACCCTGCCTGGAGGGCATCTAGACTTAATGTTGTGGAGGCACTGCGCTATGACTGATATACTAAAGGTTAAAGAAGTATGGAAAACATATAAAATGGGTGCAGAGGAAATCAATGCCCTGCAGGGAGTGGACTTCAAACTGGAAGAAAAAGCCTTCCTGGCGGTTATGGGTCCATCGGGTTCAGGAAAATCCACACTCCTGCACCTGGCTGGCATACTGGATCTTCCCACCAGGGGAGAGGTATTCCTGGAGGGGAAAAAAATCACGGAACTATCCAGTAAAGAGCAGGCCCATTTAAGGCGTACAGAGATTGGTTTCGTTTTCCAACGTTTCAATCTACTCTCACAGTTAACTGCCGAGGAAAATGTGATGCTCCCCATGATCAATCCTGATAAAAAGAAAGCCCGGGAACTCCTGGACAGGGTTGGGCTGGAAGGTAAATACGATAGACTCCCCACCCAGTTATCTGGGGGTGAAGAGCAGAGAGTGGCCATTGCCCGATCTCTGGCCAACGATCCCCTGTTAATACTGGCAGACGAGCCCACTGGGGAGTTGGACACTGCCAACAGCCAGATGATCATGGAGTTGTTAACTGACCTCAATGCTGAGGGCATGAGCGTCATCATCGTCACCCACGACCCCATGGCTGCAGAATATGCCCATAAAACTGTCCAAATGAGAGACGGAAAGATATTGGGCTAACTATCTGGAAGATCTCCTAAAGGCGAAACGTAAACCCTGAACCATGAAAATCCCCACCACCCTGACTAAAATAATGGCCCTGGCCAAAAAAGAGGCCCGGGACATACTGCAAAACCGGATATACTTACTGGTGGTTTTGGTTCAAGTGTTTATTATTATTGGAGCAGTGGGGCTGGTTATGGTGGCTTCGGTGGCCAGTGACCCTACCCTTTTAGACCAGATAGGAATATCTTCTGCCCTGAATATAGGCCTACCTCAGGATCTGGAAGGTTCAAGCCTGTCACAGTATCTCGAACAACAGAAAATAACCTTAAACTATTATCCCAGTACGGAAGAGGCTAAAGCACAATTGGGGAAGAAGCTGGTAGCTATTGTGGATCTCTCCAGTTCGGGGGAAGTGGTGGTGCAGGTGGACACCTCCAATGTCTTCTATCCAGTGGTATCCACCAAGATCAGCGATGCAGTGACCAAGTTCAACACTGAAAAAACCTTGAAAAGCGCAGGCTTAAACCAGACCCAGGTGAACACCATCCAGAACCCGGTTAACTTCCAGGAAGTTAAAGTCAATCAGGATAAGCAGGTACCTCTGGCACTGGACAGTCCCTACTTCGTGGAGATGATCTATGGTTTCATAGTACCTTTTATTCTCCTTTTACCCTTTTTCCTGGCCAGCAACATTGTTACCGACAGTGTGGTGGGTGAAAAGGAGAGGAAAACCTTCGAAGTACTTTTAATGACTCCCCTATCCAGCTACATGGTAATAATCGGTAAAATAATCCCTATACTATTATTCTCCCTTATACAGAGCGTAGCCTGGATACTCTTACTGGATCTACTCCGGGTGCCCATATTCAACCCGGTTCTAATGGTAATAGTCCTATTTTTCATGGGTCTGGCCTTCATCGGGGTGGGGATACTCATCTCCATGCTGGTGGACAGTACCAAGGAGGCCAACTCGGCCATAACCCTTGTACTGGTATTTGCCACTTTCATACTGTTTATACCCCTCTTTGTAAAATCAGATATTTTCCAGGGGATATTCAACTTCATACCCACGGTTTTAATGGTTAAACTGGCAGTATCTCCAAAAATTCAGCCGGAAATAATGATATACTTGTTACCCACTCTGATTTTGTCCTTCCTCATATTTGTGGGAACAGTGCGGTCCTTCCATCATGAACGAGCCATCCGGTTATGAAATAAACTGGGTATTTTTTTATAAGTAATTTCAAACAAGGTAAATCACGGCACTCATAACCAGTGCTGAAATCAAGGGTATGGGAATGTTATCGTCAATGGGGCTGTAGGCTTCGGTTAGAGTTCCGCCCAAAGCCCCTGCGAGTGCAGGGATAAGTGGTAACTGGGTGAGAGAAACCACCAATCCTACCACCAGGAAAGCCAGGCTTCCTTCCAGGGTTTTACGTGATTGGAAAGGCAATTTTATTTTTCCAAATTTTCGACCAATCAGGGTGGATGCTGAATCACCAAAGAGCAGGATCAAAATGGCGGCATTGGCAATGCTCATGTTGAATTGGAAAAGGCTTAGAGTGAGGATTATACCTATAAAAAAGTAAACAAATCCCCTTTCATCCTCATCACGCTTGGCAATTCGAAAAATAGTGGAAAAAAAGGGAATATGGTGATGGTGGTCCAGCCGGAACACTACAATCACAAAGGCCAGTATGGCCACGCACAGGATAATGAGGAATTTTGGGGGTAAAATATAACTTAAAAAAACGATGAAGACTCCGGAAGCATGAATTAGCTGCCTCCAGAGTTCTTTCTTCATACTATCAGACCATATGTTTATTTTTAGTATATCTATCTGTTTATGCTACTTTGTATTGTATTGGGGGCTTCATCAGGCCATGAACTTCTCTATAACTCCATGGTAAGAGTCTTTAAGTTGCTGGATGTTTATTTCAATGTTCGACGGCTTTAATTTAAGAGAAGTTCCTTTAACCGAACCAATGGCAGCTGCTGGGACATTCATCCTCTTCAAAGTGTTCAATATTTCTGCAGAGGCTCCTTCTTGTACAGTCACTAGATAACGGGCGTGGGATTCTGAGAAGAGTATTTCCGGATCAGAAAGACCTTCCGCACCAGGAACTGCTGATAAATCTACACTAGCTCCCATGTCTCCTTTAATGG
>Ga0116193_1001711_pt1 | contig 17654 bp, 15 predicted proteins | sample AD_UKC115_MetaG_FD_89892 | JGI IMG/M metagenome (GOLD analysis project Ga0116193, IMG submission 89892) | Active sludge microbial communities of municipal wastewater-treating anaerobic digesters from Hong Kong - AD_UKC115_MetaG | ecosystem: Engineered > Bioreactor > Anaerobic > Digestate... | reverse complement strand
TTGGGCGGCTTGGAGACCGATCTGGACTCCCGGGTGCTGGGCGCCGATGGTGAACCGATCGGCGGGCTGTATGCCGCCGGGGAGGTGGCCGGTTTCGGCGGCGGCGGGGTGCACGGCTACCGGTCCCTGGAGGGCACCTTCGTCGGGGGCTGCATCTTCTCCGGGCGGGCCGCGGGGCGCGGTGCGGCCCGGGACATCGGCTGAGAACGGTTCCCTCAGAACGTGATCCGCAGCTTCTCCCAGCCACGTACCGTCGAGGTCGGGGCGAGCTGCATGCTGTCGTAGTCCAGGCCCCACTCGGGCCAGCGGTTCAGCAGTTCGTCGAGTGCCACCCGGCCCTCCAGCCGAGCCAGGTTGGCGCCCAGGCAGTAGTGCAGACCCTTGCCGAACGTGACGTGGCTGATGTTGTCGCGGCCGATGTCGAAGGTGTCCGGATCGTGGTAGCGGCGCGGGTCCCGGTTGGCCGCCCCGAACAGCAGCAGCATGGCGCTGCCGGCCGGTACGGTGCGGCCGTAGGCATCGAAATCCTTTGCGACATACCGTGCTACGTGCGGGCCGGTCGGCTCGAAGCGCAGCGTCTCGTCGATGGTCCGGTTCAGCAGCGAACGGTCCTCGGCCACGGCGCGGCGCTGGTCGGGATGCTCGGCGAGCACCTTGGCCAGCCAGCCGATCAGCCGGCCCGTGGTCTCGTTGCCCGCCCCGGCCACCACCTGGGTGTAGTGCAGCACCTCTTTCCGGGTCAGCTTGCGGGTGACGCCGTGCTCGTCGGTGAACTCGACATCGAGCAGTGCGGTCATCAGGTCGTCCGATGGGTTGTGCGACCGCCACTCGACGTAGTCGGCGTAGATCCGGCCGTCGGCGATCCGGTCGGCCTGCGCCACCTTCATCGGGGCACCCGGCCTGGTCCGCAGGTTGGCGTCGTTGGCGTCGCGCACCGAGACCTGCTCGGATTCCGGGATACCCAGCAGCATGCCGATCACCCGCATCGGCATCATCGAGGCGAGTTCTGCGATGATGTCGAAACCGTCCGAACCGATATGCGGGTCAAGGCAATTGCGGCAGAACGCCCGGATCTGCTCCTCGATGGCGGCCATCCGCCGCGGAGTGAACACCCGCGACATCAGGCCCCGCAGCATGGTGTGCGTCGGCGGGTCGGTGAACATCATGACGCCCTCGGGCATGTCGAACTCGGACTGCACGAGTTCGAGGATGTCGCTGCGGGCGCTCGAGAACGTCTGCCAGTCCGCCAGGGCCGCCTCGACGTCGGCGTGCCGCGACAGCGCCCAGAAGTCGTACCGCTCGTTGTGGTACAGCGGCGCCTCGTCGCGCAGCGCGGCGTAGGTCGGATACGGATCGGCGACGATGCCGATGTCGTACGGGTCGTAATAGACCGGCATGGCGGCCACGCTAGTCCGCTGATCAGCGACGGCGGCGTGTTTTCGGGGGCTCGGCACGCCGCCGGCGCTCAGAGGGCGACCGCGCTCTCCTCGGGCAGCACCCGGAAATCGGTGTCCGTCATCTCGGTCAGCCGGCCGTAGAAGATGCCCCTGGCCTCCGGCGCGACGATGCCCTGATGGATCGGCACCGCATGCGTCGGCGCCACGGCACGCAGATAGTCGACGGCCTCGGAGATCTTCATCCACGGCGCCGCCGCGGGAGTGGCCAGCACGTGCACGTCCTCGTCGGGAACGAACAGCGCGTCGCCGGGATGCATCAGGCGAGCGGAGTGCTCATCGTCGCCGACGACGTACGAAATGTTGTCGATGACAGGGATTTCCGGATGGATGACGGCGTGCCGCCCGCCCATGCCCCGGACCGTCAGCCCGGCGATGCTGAACTGGTCGCCGGCGTGCACCGCCTGCCATGCGCCGCCCAGCTGGGCCGCCGTCGCCGGATCGGCGTAGAGGGCCGCGCCCGGATTCGCCTCGACCAGGGCCGGCAGCCGTTCGGGATCGGCGTGGTCGGGATGTTGATGGGTGACCAGGATCGCCGTGAGTCCGGTGATGCCCTCGAACCCGTGGGAGAAATTCCCGGGGTCGAACAGGATGGTGGCTGTTTGACCGCCGTCGGCGCCGGGAAAGCTCGCCAGCAGGCAGGAATGCCCGAAATGCGTCAGCTCCATGTTTACGATTGTGCGCTGTCGCGGGGCGTTACCCCAGGGGAGGTCGAGTGCGGACGGTGCTGGCGGTGATTCTGCTGGCGTTGGCCCTGGTCGGGGCGGCCGGAGCGGACGCCGAGCCTGAGACGTGCCCCCCGCAGTGCGACCGGATTCCCGCTTCGGCGTGGCCGAACCCGCGGTCGCTGCCGCTGGGCCCCGGGAACCGCTGGCCGGCGCTGGCCGACGTGGCGGTTCCCGTCAGCGCGCCGCGGTTCGGTTTCGAGGACCTCTGTGCCAGCCCACCGGTGCCCGATGCCCGGGCCTTCGCCGTGGCCGCCCGGGCCGTCGTCGGCCGGCCCGACGGGCAGTTGCAGCTGCGGGGCCAGATCGTGCACTGGCGCGGGGAGACCTGGCGCGGCGGCGACCTGGCCAACGGCGTCTTCGGCGCGGCCATCGACGCGCTGCGGGCCTGCCGGACCAGCGCGGCCCGGCTGACCACGGCCGAACCCGACCGCGTCTCGGCCGTGCTCGACGGCCCGGTCCCCGCACGCGTCTATCTGCTGGTGGACCCGCGCAGCAGCACCATCAGCGAGTTGCTGTTCACCCGCGCGCCCACGCTGCCGGCCTGGCCCGAGGCGCCCGACGCACAGGTCTTCGATGCGATGTCGGCCCCGCTGTGCGCGGCCTACCTGGCCTCGTGTGGGTAGTGTTGACGCGTCATTGATGTCGTTGACAGCGCCGATTCGAGAAGGAGTTCACGTGGCCCGAGTAGTGGTGAGCGTGATGCCGAAGGCGGAGATCCTGGACCCGCAGGGCCAGGCGATTGTCGGGGCGCTCGGGCGGCTCGGTCATCCCGGTATCTCGGATGTCCGGCAGGGCAAACGATTCGAGCTCGAGGTGGACGACGACGTCGACGACGAGGAACTGGCCAAGATCGCGGAGTCGCTGCTGGCCAACACGGTCATCGAGGACTGGACCGTGACGCGGGAGGTGCTGTGACCGTAAAGGTCGGTGTCATCACCTTCCCCGGCACCCTCGACGACGTCGACGCCGCCCGTGCGGCACGGGCCGTCGGCGCCGAATCGGTCAGCCTCTGGCACGCAGACGCCGACCTCAAGGGCGTCGACGCCGTGATCGTGCCGGGCGGGTTCTCCTACGGCGACTACCTGCGCGCCGGCGCCATCGCGCGGTTCGCGCCGGCGATGGGCGCCGTCGTCGAGGCCGCCGGCCGCGGCCTGCCGGTCCTGGGCATCTGCAACGGGTTCCAGGTGCTCTGCGAGGCCGGGCTGCTGCCGGGCGCGCTCACCCGCAACATCGGGCTGCACTTCGTGTGCCGCGACGTGTGGCTGCGGGTCGATTCCACCGCGACCGCCTGGACATCCCGGTATGACCAGGGTGCCGAGATCCTGGTCCCGCTGAAGTCCGGCGAAGGCCGCTACGTGGCCAGCGATGCGGTGCTCGACGAACTCGAGGGCGAGGGGCGGGTGGCGTTCCGCTACGTCGACAACGTCAACGGCTCGCAGCGCGACATCGCGGGCATCTCGTCGGCCAACGGCCGGGTGGTCGGTCTGATGCCACATCCCGAGCACGCCACCGAAGCGCTGACCGGGCCGTCCGATGACGGGTTGGGCATCTTCTACTCCGCGCTGGACGCGGTGCTGACCGCCTGACTGAACCCCGCCGAGCGTCCGCATTTGTACAACGCCACCGGCGTGTCACCGTACAAACACGGCCGCTCGCGCCAGATCTGTGGGCCGCCCGGCTACGAGCTGAGCGCGACGGAGGCCTCCGCGGTGTAGCTCAGGAAGGTCAGGGTCTCCTCCAGGTACAGCTGCACCGTGTCGATGTCGTGCGACAGGTAGCCGATCGACACATCGGTGCCCAGCTGGAGGTCGAAATCCCCGCCGCGCGTGGACAATACGAACGCGCCGTCGATCGCCGGGGCCCAGATGATGTCACCGTCGACCAGCCGGTTGATGTGCTCGCGGATCGGGTAGCCGTTCACCGTCGCCTCGCTGACCAGGGTGTAGATATCGGCGGACAGCAGCACCGAGTACGGCCCGTCGACGCCCGCCAGTCGCAGCTCGGTGAGCGCCTGCGCGATCACGTCGGGGATCTCCCGCGGGTCCTGTGGCAGCGCCAGCGCGGGATTCGAACTCGACTTGCGAATGCCGTCGATATGGGCGGCGTCGTAGCCCTCGAAGATCGCCCGGTCCTCGACGAAGGCCAGCTTCTTGGCGGCCTCCTTGACCGGATCCCAATCGGAGTCCTGCGAACCGCGCTCGACATCGTCGATATCGCTGCGGCGCAATGTGAACGGCACCCGCAGCCGCACCAGCGGGCGGGCGTCGCGCAGGTGCGCCACCACCCCGTCGGCGGGTGCGGCGACGTCGTTGAGGTGCCCCGTACTGACCGCCGCCGTCACCGGGCCGCCGGGGCCGCTGACGTCGACCACCCGCCGCCCGGCGATGTGCCGCTTGAACGTGCGGGACGCCTCGGTCTCGATCTCGGCCCAGGCTTCCTCGGTGATCGGCGCGAGTCCGCGGTACAGGTTGTTCATTGCGGTTGTCCTTTCAGGCTGCCGATGGCCAGCGATCCGTCGGTGTGGGTGGGAGTGCCTGCGGGAGAATCGGTTTCCATGTCGTCATCGGCCGCAGCGGGGGCTGGAAGGGGCGGTGGATCGTCGAGGAAGTCGATCCTGGGCACGAAGAACATCGAACCGGTGACCGCGGTGGAGAAGTCGAGGATGCGGTCGGTGTTGCCGGGTGGATCCCCGATGAACATGTTGCGCAGCATGTGCTCGGTGACATCGGGGTCGCCCGAATAGGCGATGTAGTACGTGCCCGACTCGCCGTCGCCCAGCGTGCCGAACGGCATGTTCGCCCGCACGATCTGCAGGTCGTTGCCGTCCTCATCGGTCAATGTGTTCAGTGCCACATGGGAATTGGCGGGTTTGGCGGTGTCGGACAGCTCGATGTCCTCGAGCTTGGTGCGCCCGATCACCAACTCCTGTTCGGCCACACTCAGCGCGTTCCACGCCGCCATGTCATGGGTGTACTTCTGCACGTGCACGTAACTGGCGCCGGCGAAATCGCCGTCGGGGATCTGCGCGGCGATCACGGCATCCGGCCCGTTGGGGTTCTCGGTGCCGTCGACGAACCCGAGCAGATCACGCTGCTCGAAGAACTTGAATCCGTGCACCTCGTCGACGACCGTCACCGCGCCCGCCATCGCGGCCAGCACCCGGCCGCCGAGCTCGAAGCACACGTCCATCGACATGCCCCGGATGTGCAGCAGCAGATCGCCGGGTGTCGACGGGGCATGATGACGCCCACCGGTCAGCTCGACGAACGGGTGCAGACCCGCGGGCCGCGGCCCGTCGAACAACCGGTCCCAGGCCTGCGATCCGATACCCAGGACCAGGCTCAGCGCCGACGACGACACCCGGAAACCGACCGCGCGCACCAGCCCGGAGATGTCGGCCAGGGCATCGTGGACCTGCTGTTCGCCGCCGTCGTCGATGGTCGCGACGATGAAGATGGCGGCCGGGGTGAGCGGGTTGAGCACAGGTTGCGGGCGACGCGCGGACACGTCGCAACCCTACTGGCTGCCGGTGCACCGGCGGCTCCGAAAATGGTCGAAGATGTGTTCATGTCCGCAACCGCGCAGGGTCTCTGCGAGTTCATCGATGCCTCCCCGTCCCCGTTCCACGTGTGCGCAACCGCCGCGGCGCGGCTGACCGACGCCGGGTACAGCGAGTTGTCGGAAGCCGACGCCTGGCCCGAACAGGGCCGGTTCTTCACGGTGCGCGCCGGATCGCTGGTGGCCTGGGACAGCACCGGGACGCCCGGCCGGCCGTTCCGGGTCGCCGGCGGCCACACCGACAGCCCGAACCTGCGGGTCAAGCAGCACCCCGACCGCGTGGTGGCCGGCTGGCAGGCGGTGGCGCTGCAGCCCTACGGCGGCGCCTGGCTGAACTCGTGGCTCGACCGTGATCTGGGCGTCAGCGGGCGGCTGTCGGTGAGTTCGGGCGGCGGTATCGCGCACCACCTGGTGCGCATCGACGACCCGGTGCTGCGGGTGCCGCAGCTGGCCATCCACCTCGCCGAGGACCGGGCGGCGGTCAAGCTGGACCCGCAGCGGCATGTCAACGCCGTGTGGGGACTGGGCGAGCGGCCGCGGTCGTTCGTCGAGTTCGTCGCCGCCCGGGCCGGTGTGGAACCCGACGCCGTGCTCGGCTTCGACCTGATGACCCATGACCTGACCCCGTCGCAGGTCTGGGGTGCGGGCGAGTTCCTCAGCGCGCCCCGCCTGGACAACCAGGCCACCTGCTACGCCGGCCTCGAAGCGCTGCTGGCCGGTGATCCGAGGGAGTTCGTTCCCGTCCTGGCGCTGTTCGACCATGAGGAGGTCGGTTCGCAGTCCGACCACGGCGCACAGTCCGACCTGCTGATCACCGTGCTCGAGCGCATCGCGCTGGCGGCCGGGAACGGTCGCGAGGAGTTCCTGCGCCGCATCGCCGGGTCGATGGTGGCCTCCGGAGACATGGCCCACGCCACCCATCCGAACTATCCCGACCGGCATGAGCCCGGCCATTTGATCGAGGTCAACGCCGGCCCGGTGCTCAAGGTGCAGCCCAACCTGCGCTACGCCACCGACGGACGGACCGCGGCCGCGTTCGCGTCCGCGTGCCGGCAGGCCGGCGTGCCGTTGCAACGCTACGAACACCGGGCGGACCTGCCGTGTGGGTCGACGATCGGGCCGATGACCTCCGCGCGCACCGGCATTCCAACCGTCGACGTCGGGGCCGCGCAACTGGCGATGCACTCCGCGCGGGAGCTGATGGGCGCGCGCGATGTCGCCGCCTACTCGGCGGCGCTGGCGGCCTTCCTGTCACCGGCCTGAGCCAGCGTCGGCTGCTCGCCGGGCACTGACTCCGAGCGCGATCCACCGGGACGAATAGACTGTCGCGGTGACGCAAGTCCCTCCCGCCGTTCCCCCGGTCGACACCGTCGAGCACGCCACCGCCACCCCGGAGCAACCGCAGCCCTACCGCGAGCTCGGACTGAAGGACGACGAGTACGAACGGATCAAGCAGATCCTGGGTCGTCGCCCCACCGACGCCGAACTGGCCATGTACTCGGTGATGTGGAGCGAACACTGCTCCTACAAGTCCTCCAAGGTGCATCTGCGCTACTTCGGCGAGACCACCACCGACGAGATGAAGGCCGGCATGCTGGCCGGGATCGGCGAGAACGCCGGTGTGGTCGACATCGGCGACGGCTGGGCGGTGACGTTCAAGGTCGAGTCGCACAACCACCCGTCCTATGTCGAGCCGTATCAGGGCGCGGCCACCGGTGTGGGCGGCATCGTCCGCGACATCATGGCCATGGGCGCGCGGCCCGTGGCCGTGATGGACCAGCTGCGGTTCGGCGCTGCCGATGCGCCGGACACCCGCCGGGTGCTCGACGGCGTGGTGCGCGGCATCGGCGGCTACGGCAACTCGCTGGGCCTGCCGAACATCGGCGGCGAGACCGTCTTCGACGCCTCGTATGCCGGTAACCCGTTGGTCAATGCGCTTTGCGTCGGGGTACTGCGCAAGGAGGACCTGCACCTGGCGTTCGCGTCGGGCACCGGCAACAAGATCATCCTGTTCGGCGCCCGCACCGGGCTGGACGGTATCGGCGGGGTGTCCGTGTTGGCCAGCGACACCTTCTCCGGGGACGAATCCGGTTCTGGCCGAAAGAAACTCCCGTCGGTCCAGGTGGGCGACCCCTTCATGGAGAAGGTGCTCATCGAATGCTGCCTCGAGCTGTACGCGGCGCACCTGGTGGTCGGGATACAGGACCTCGGCGGCGCCGGACTTTCTTGTGCCACATCGGAATTGGCGTCCGCCGGGGATGGCGGCATGGCGATCGAACTGGACCGGGTGCCGCTGCGGGCGGCCAACATGTCCCCGGCCGAGGTGCTCTCCAGCGAGTCGCAGGAGCGCATGTGCGCCGTGGTCACCCCGGAGAACGTCGAGCAGTTCATGGCGGTGTGCCGCAAATGGGACGTCCTGGCCACGGTGATCGGCGAGGTCACCGACGGCGACCGGCTGAAGATCACCTGGCACGGCGACTGTGTGGTGGACGTCCCGCCGCGCACCGTCGCCCATGAGGGGCCCGTCTACCAGCGTCCGGTGGCCCGGCCCGAATCGCAGGACGAGCTGATTGCCGACAGTTCGAAGACCCTGCGCCGACCGCAGACCGGTGACGAGCTGCGGGCCACCCTGCTCGCCCTGCTCGCCAGCCCGGCGCTGTGCAGTCGCGCGTTCATCACCGAGCAGTACGACCGCTACGTGCGCGGCAACACCGTGCTGGCCGAACACGCCGACGGCGGGGTGCTGCGCATCGACGAGGCCACCGGCCGTGGCATCGCGGTGTCCACCGACGCCTCGGGTCGCTACACCCGGCTGGACCCGTACGCCGGTGCCCAGCTGGCCCTGGCCGAGGCCTACCGCAACGTCGCGGTCACCGGGGCGACCCCGGTGGCCGTCACCAACTGCCTGAACTTCGGCTCGCCCGAGGACCCCGCCGTGATGTGGCAGTTCAGTCAGGCCGTCCGCGGCCTCGCCGACGGCTGTGCGGCGCTGGGCATTCCGGTCACCGGCGGCAATGTGAGCTTCTACAACCAGACCGGTTCGACCGCCATCCTGCCCACCCCGGTGGTCGGGGTGCTGGGTGTCATCGACGACGTCACCCGCCGCATCCCCACCGGTTTCGGCAACGAGCCGGGCGAGACGCTGATCCTGCTCGGCGATACCGCCGACGAGTTCGACGGCTCGATCTGGGCGCAGGTGGTCGGGGATCATCTCGGCGGCGTTCCGCCCCGCGTCGACCTCGGCCGGGAGAAGTTGCTGGCCGACGTGCTGACCGCGGCCTCGCGCGACGGACTGATCTCGGCCGCCCACGACCTGAGCGAGGGCGGGCTGATGCAGGCGGTGGTGGAGGGTGCGCTGGCCGGCGAAACCGGTTGCCGCATCGTGCTTCCGGAGGAGTCCGATCCGTTCGTCCTGCTGTTCTCCGAGTCGGCCGGCCGGGTGCTGGTCGCGGTGCCGCGCACCGAGGAGAGCCGATTCACCGCCATGTGCGAGGCCCGGGGGCTGCCCGCGACCCGCATCGGAGTGGTGGATCAGGGATCGGATGCCGTCGAGGTCCAGGGCCGGTTCAGTGTGCCGCTCGACGAGCTGCGCGCGACGTGGGAGGCCACCCTGCCGGGCCTGTTCGGGTGATCGTCCGGCGATGACCGACCCGGGTGACCGCGCCGCGCAGCGTCACGTGCTGCTGGAGTGGGCGTGGTCGCTGGTGCGGCTGGATTTCGTCGGCATCCCGTTCGGGGCGTTGTTCTTCTGTCTGTCGCTGACCCCGTCGCTGTTGCCGCGGGACTGGCTGTATGCCGGGATCATCGGCGGACTCAACGCCGCGGTCGGCTACGGAATCGGCGTGGTCGTCGGGATACTGTTCCACCGCTTGGTGTTACGCGGCCGCGCGTGGTGGCCGCCGAGCCGAACGACACTTCGGTGGCTCGAAGGGCTGACGGTGGCGGGATCCCTCGCGCTGCCGGTGGCCATCGTCGTCCCGGCCGCCGCATGGCAGCGGCAGGTGTCGGCGCTGATGGGGATCGAGGGACCGGCCACGCTGGGCTATTACCGCGCACTCGTGGTGGCGGTGTTGTTCGGCGGAGTGGTGGTGGCCGTCGCCCGGGTGGTGCGCGATGCCATCCGGGCGCTGGCCCGGGTCCTCATCCGGCGCTGGCACGTCAACGACGAGGTCGCGCTGTTCATCGGCACCGCCGTGGTGGTGGTGCTGCTGCTGACGCTGGTCAACGGCGTGTTGTTCCGCGGCTTCCTGGCCGGCGCCAGCCGCGTCTTCCAGCCGCAGAATTCCACCACGCGCGCGGGCGTCGAACAGCCGAATGACCCCGAAAGATCGGGCAGCCCAGCATCTTTCGCGCAGTGGGACACCCTGGGATATCAGGGCCGCAACTTCGTGGCAACCGGCCCCGACGCCGCCGAGCTGACCCGCCTCAACGGTGCGCCGGGCCGGGAGCCGGTCCGGGTGTACGCGGGCCTGCAGAGCGCGCCGACGGACACCGGGCGGATCGCGCTGCTGCTGAGCGAACTCGAACGCACCCACGCATTCGACCGCAAGGTGCTGGCCATCGTGCCGACCACGGGCACCGGCTGGGTCAACCCGGTGGCGGCCCGGGCGCTCGAGCTGATGTACAACGGCGACACCGCGATGGTGGCGCTGCAGTACTCCTACCTGCCGAGCTGGATCTCGTTCGCCGGTGATGCGCAGAAGTCCGCCGAATCCGGCCGCATGCTGATCGACGCGGTCCACCAGCGGTGGGCGCGACTGCCCGTGGACCACCGGCCCAAACTGCTGCTCTACGGGGAGAGTCTGGGCTCACTGGCCGGACAGTCGGCGTTCGGCTACCTCCCGGACATCTCCCGGATGGGATTCGACTCCGTCCTGTGGGTGGGACCGCCGAACGCCAGCACCCTGTGGCGGGCCCTGGTGACCCGGCGGGACCCCGGCAGCCCGGAGGTGGCGCCCCGCTACGACGGCGGTCGCACCGTGCGGTTCTCCCAGGCCGGGGACGCCGCCGAGATCCGGCGCGACAGCGCTGCGCCCTGGCCCGGTACTCGGGTGCTCTACCTGCAGCACGCGTCGGATCCGATCGTGTGGTGGTCGCCGGATCTGCTGTTCTCCAAACCGGATTGGCTGTCCGAGCCGCCGGGGCGCGACCGTAGTCCTGCCATGCGGTGGTACCCGTTCGTCACCTTCTCCCAGGTCGGCGCCGACGTCTTCAAGGCCGCCGATCTGCCGGGCGGACACGGTCACAACTACGGCACGTACGTGCTCGACGGGTGGGTCGCGGTGGCTCCGCCGCCCGGCTGGACCGACGCCGATACCGAGCGGGTGCGGGTGGCGCTGGAGAAGACGATGGCCGAGGACGGCCCCCCGAGCTGATTCAGTCCGCGGCGGCCGCGGTGGTCGGGGTGTGTACCCGGGCGGCCAGCCACGGCAGCGTGGCGGCGAAGGCGTGCGCGGCGAACTGCCAGGTGTGATAGCCCGTGACGGTGTGGACCGAACAGTCGATGTGCACTCCCTGCGCGACGGCACACAGATCCTGGGCGGCGTGATCCTCGTCGGTGTCGCGCCAGTCGTCGTGGCCGCCGAACCCCAGCGGCGACGCGGACTGTGGACGTGCGCCGTGCTGGGCCGAATTCTCCTTTGCGCCAACCGGTTTGGCGGTGTCCTCGAACCAGCCCGAGACGCCGTCGTAGGGGCCGTGGACCCGCATGACCGTGGCCGGATCGTAGGCGGCCCACCGGGCAGCATCACCGCCGTAGAGCCGTTCGACGGTCTGGTCCCTGGTGCCCGCCGTCGGGCCGTGATCACCGGCGATGTCCACGAACGTGCTGAACAGGTCGGGATGCATCACGGTCAGGTCGATGGCGCACGTGCCGCCCATCGACCAGCCCTCCACGCCCCAGTCGGCCGGGGCCGTCGAGGCGCCGAACTGTGAGATCACATACGGCCGAACATCTTTGGTGAGATGGTCGGCGGCGTTCCCACGCGGACCGTCGACGCACTCGGTGTCGTTGTTGAACCGGCCGCCGGCGTCGACGAACACGAAGATCGGCGCGACGCCGCCGTGATTGTGCGCGTAGTCGTCGATCACCGGCATGACGGCGCCACTGCGCATCCAGTCCGCGGGGGTGTTGAACTCGCCGGCGATCATCATCACCACCGGCAGCTTCGGTGGGGTGGGCCCGGCGAACCAGGCCGGCGGCAGGTACACGTATTCGTCGCGGTGGGTGAACCCGCTGGCGTCGGACGGGATGGACACCTGCACCAATCGGCCGGTCGCCGGGACGGTGTTGCGCTGGGCGGGCAGATCGGCCAGTGCGGTCTGATCCGGCAGCGGGCCGGCGGTGACTGCACCCCAGGCGGATTGGAGGGTGGGGTAGTAGCCCACCCACTGATTCAGCGCGCTCAGCGCGGCCAGCAGCGTCAGCGGGATCGCCAGCAGCGATACGCCGCGCCGCCACCACCGCGCGCCGATCCAGCCGACCACGGCCACCGCCGCGGACCCGACGAAGACGGCCGTCCACAGCCACAGCCGCAGCGGGGATGGATCCGACGCCAGGCCCTGGTCGTCGACGAAGGTACGCGCGATCAACGCGCCGCCGACGCCGATGACCGCACACACCGGGACCCACAACAGCCGCCAGCGCCGGGTGCGCCAACCGACGGCGACGCACAACACCAGGACCGCGACGATGTCGATCCCCATCGGGAGCCAGCCGCCGAGCACCGAGAGGCCATGGTGTGCCTGGTATTCGGCGGGTGTCAGCGTGGCGGTGTCGGGTGGCATCGGGCTCGATTGTCGGTCGGCCGCCTATGAGCCACATGTGTGGAACCGATGTGGTTGATTTGCAGACATGAACCGAGGCCGGCTCGCGGTGGGGTTGGCCGGTGCCCTGGTCGGATACAGCGCCACGGCGGGCCTGGCGATCCCGGGCCGACGGCACCCGGTGGTGCAGGCCGTGCTCGGCACCACAGTGGCCGTCGCCACCCGGGTCCCGCTGGGATTGCACGGTGCGGCGGGCCGCAGCGGACTGGCGCTGGGTGTGCGCACCGCGGCGGCCGTCGTCGCGGCGGTATCGATGACGACGGTGATTCCGGCGGTCCGGTCCGGGATGGTGGCGCGCGAGCTGCCCGAACCCGGCTGGAAGTGGCTGAGCGTGCAGATCCCGTTGGGCACGGTGTGGTCCGAGGAGACGATGTACCGGGGTGCGCTGGGCATGGTGGCACAGGACGCGTTCGGCCCCACCGTCGGAAACCTGTTGCAGGCCAGCGCTTTCGGTCTCTCCCACGTCGTGGATGCGCGGGGCGCCGGTGAGCCCGTCGTCGGCACCGTCCTGGTGACGGGGGCCGCGGGCTGGGTGTTCGGCCGGCTCGCCGCCCGCTCGGGCAGCCTGCTGGCTCCCATGCTGGCCCACCTGGCGATCAACGAAGCCGGCGCGGTCGCCGCGATGGTGCTGCAGCGCACCGGCCCGCGGCGGACTCTGCCAAGGTGAGGGGATGGCCCCGCGAAACACCGCCGATCCCGCCCGGACGCGGGCCGCGGTCCACGCCGTCCGGCCGTGGGTGGAGGGCGCCGCACCGGAGCCGCCCAGAGCCGACGTCGCCGCCGCCGTCCGACTCACCGCCCGCACCCTGGCCGCCGCCGCGCCCGGGGCGTCCGTCGAGGTCAGGGTGCCGCCGTTCGTCGCCGTCCAGTGCATCGCCGGCCCCCGACACACCCGCGGCACCCCGCCCAACGTCGTCGAGACCGATCCCCGGACCTGGCTGCGGCTGGTGACCGGCCTGACCAACCTCGAGCAGGCGGCCGCCGACGGCAGCCTCCGGGTGTCCGGCGCCCGCGCCGCCGAGATTGCGGCCTGGCTCCCGCTCGTTCCCCTGACGTGATTTCGGTGCATCTTCCGTCGCTGACCGACGGGTTCCGCACCGAAATCGCTGGAAGCTGTGATCTCGAGCACCACGAGGGGCGGCGGCCACGCAGAATGGTGTTTCGGGGCCATACCGGGCGGTAACTGGCCGTAGACTCTGACGGGTCACCCGAACCCGCGAGGGAGCAGCCCATATCGTGACGACCGAGCCGATCGAACTCGAGAATTCCCCTCGCGAAGAATGCGGTGTGTTCGGCGTCTGGGCACCGGGCGAGGACGTCGCCAAGCTCACGTACTACGGCCTCTACGCGCTGCAGCACCGCGGTCAGGAAGCGGCCGGCATCGCGGTGGCCGACGGGTCACAGGTGCTGGTGTTCAAGGATCTCGGCCTGGTCAGCCAGGTGTTCGACGAACAGACCCTGGCGGCCATGCACGGTCACGTCGCCGTCGGGCACTGTCGATACTCGACCACCGGCTCCACCACCTGGGAGAACGCCCAGCCGGTGTTCCGCAACACCACCGCCGGAACCGGCGTCGCGCTGGGCCACAACGGAAACCTGGTGAACACCACCGAGTTGGCCGCCCGCGCGCGCGACGCGGGTCTGATCGACATGCGCGGCGCACCCGCGGCCACCACCGACTCCGACATCCTCGGGGCGTTGCTGGCACACGGCGCGGCGGACTCCACCCTCGAACAGGCCGCGCTGGAATTGCTGCCGACCGTCCGCGGCGCCTTCTGCCTGACCTTCATGGACGAGAACACGCTCTACGCCGCCCGCGACCCCTACGGGGTCCGGCCGTTGTCACTGGGCCGGCTGGACCGCGGCTGGGTGGTTGCCTCGGAGACCGCCGCCCTCGACATCGTCGGCGCCTCGTTCGTCCGCGACATCGAACCCGGCGAACTGCTGGCCATCGACGCCGACGGAGTGCGCTCTTCCCGGTTCGCCAACCCCACCCCCAAGGGGTGCGTCTTCGAGTACGTCTACCTCGCCCGCCCGGACAGCACCCTCGTCGGCCGGTCAGTGCACTCCACCCGCGTCGACATCGGTCGCCGGCTGGCCCGGGAAATGCCGATCGACGCCGATCTGGTCATCGGCGTACCGGAATCGGGCACGCCGGCTGCCGTCGGATACGCCCAGGAGTCGGGCATCCCGTTCGGTCAGGGCCTGATGAAGAACGCCTACGTCGGCCGCACGTTCATCCAGCCGTCGCAGACCATCCGGCAGCTGGGCATCCGTCTCAAGCTCAACCCGTTGCGCGAGATGATCAGGGGCAAGCGTCTCATCGTCGTCGACGACTCGATCGTGCGCGGCAACACCCAGCGCGCGCTGATCCGGATGTTGCGGGAGGCCGGCGCTGTCGAGGTGCACGTGCGGATCGCCTCGCCGCCGGTGAGGTGGCCGTGCTTCTACGGCATCGATTTCGCCTCTCCGGCCGAGCTGATCGCCAACGCCGCCAACGCCGACGGGTCCCAGGGCGAGATGCTCGATGCGGTGCGGCACGCGATCGGCGCCGACACGCTGGGCTACATCTCGCTGGAGGGCATGGTGGCCGCCACCGAGCAGCCGCCCACCCGGTTGTGCTGCGCCTGCTTCGACGGCGAGTATCCGATCGAGTTGCCGGGCGAAACGGCGTTGGGCAAGAACGTCATCGAACACATGCTCGCCAACGCCGCGCGTGCGGGCGCCGGTCCAGCCGGCGTCGTGCAATCGGAGAACGACAACGCCTCCGCATTGCGGCGTCCCTGATCAGCTGTAACCGCACCCGGGATCGGGTGCGTCGTTCGCCAGCGCGGTGACGGCGGACAGTGCGAGCACGCCCACGGTCGGTCGTGTTCCCATGAGCGGCAACGGTGTCACACCGTTCGGCATGCCGAGACCCACATGGCCAATGCCGCGCGTGCGGACGCGGGCCCGGCTAGCGTTGTGCAATCGGAAAACGACAACGCTTCAGCGCTGCGGCGCCCGTAGTCCTTGCGGTCGCCGTCGTGTCGGCCTGCGGGCTGGGCCGTCCCGCCGACGCCGTCACCGGCACGTACCTGACCGTCGGCACCACCGACAAGGTGTCCACGATGGACCCGGCCGGGTCCTACGACAACGGGTCCTTCCAGGTGATGAACCAGGTCTATCCGTTCCTGATGAACTTCGTTCCGGGCACCGGGGCGCTCGAACCGGACATCGCCGAGCGGTGTGGGTTCAGCGCGCCGACCACCTACACCTGCGTGTTGAAGCCAGACCTGAAGTTCGCCAACGGGCATGATCTGACGGCGTCGGACGTGAAGTTCTCCCTCGATCGGGAGCGGGTGATCGATGACCCGAACGGGCCGCAGTCGCTGCTGGCCAACCTCGACCACATCACGACGCCCGACCGACGCACGGTGGATTTCACACTGAAACTCCCCAACGACCAAACCTTTCCGCAGGTGCTGGCCACCAACGCCGGACCGGTGATCGACGAGGAAGTGTTCCCCGCCGACAAGTTGCTCGACGACAACGCGATCGCCGGAATGGAGCCTTTCGCTGGTCCCTACTCCATGACCACCTACCGCAAGAACGAACTCATCGGGCTGAAGGCCAATCCGGACTACCGCGGCCTGCTGGGAACACCGAAAACCCAACTGGTGGGCCTGAAGTACTACGCCAGCAGTGACAACCTCAAGATCGACATCGAGAACCGGGCCATCGACATCGCCTGGCGCAGCCTGTCGCCCACCGATATCGAAGGGCTGCGCCGCAATCCACGGCTGGTGGTGCACGAAGGCCCCGGCGGCGAGCTGCGCTACCTGGTGTTCAACATGAACACCATGCCCGGTGCCACCCCCGAGCAGAAGCTGGCCGTGCGCAAGGCGGTGGCCACCGTAGTCGACCGGGATGCGCTGTCCCGCGACGTCTACAAGGGCACCTATGCACCCGCGTATTCGGTTGTGCCACAGAGTATCGCCGGCGCCAACGAGGCGTTCAAGAACGTGTACGGGGACCGCCCCGACATCGCGAAGGCCCGGCAGTTCCTCACGGGCGCCGGCGTCGCGGTACCCGTCGTGCTGAACCTGCAGTACAACCCCGACCACTACGGGGTGTCGTCGTCGGAGGAATACGCCGCACTGAAGAACCAACTGGACCGCACCGGGCTCTTCCAGGTCAATCTGCAATCCACCGAGTGGGTCACCTACACCGCCGAACGGGTCAAGGACGCCTACCCGGTCTACCAGATGGGCTGGTTCCCCGACTTTCCCGACGCCGACAACTATCTGACGCCGTTCTTCCTCCCGGACAACTTCATCGTCAACCACTTCGATGCGCCCGAGATCGCCCGACTGATCACCGCCGAGGCCACCGAACCCGATCCGGCCAAGCGCACCGCATTGATCCGCCAGATCCAGGACGCCATGGCCCGCGACCACATCTCGACACTGCCCCTGCTGACCGGTAAGCAGATTGCGGTGGCGGACAAGGACATCGACGGCATACTGCTGGACAAGTCGTTCAAGTTCCAGTTCACCCCACTGCGGAAGAACACATGACGATCACCGTGGAGACGGGACCAACCGCCGCACCCGAACCGGCTCGCCGGTCGGGGCAGTCCCGCTTCGGTGCGCTGGCCCGGTATCTGGGTGTGCGTGCCCTGCTGATCATCCCCACCGCCTGGTTCCTGGTCACCCTGGTGTTCTTCCTGATGCGCGGCATCGGGGACCCGATCACCGCCGCGGCCGGCGGGCGGCTCACCCCGGCGCAGATCGCCGAACGCAAGGCCGCCGCCGGGTTCGACCGACCGCTGCTGTCGCAGTACTGGGAATACCTGTCGGGATTGTTCCGGGGTGATTTCGGCACCACGCTGACCGATAAGCGGCCGATCACCGACATCCTGGTGGTCAACGGCGCAGCCACCCTGGAGTTGGCGTTCTGGTCGCTGATCGTGGCCCTGCTGCTAGGAATTCCGTTGGGGCTCTATGCAGCAACGCACCGCGACCGGCTACCCGATGTCGTGCTGCGACTGCTGGCCGTGCTGTTCTACGCGGCGCCGGTGTTCTTCGTCGGCATGCTGCTCAAACTG
>Ga0116193_1001708_pt1 | contig 17675 bp, 18 predicted proteins | sample AD_UKC115_MetaG_FD_89892 | JGI IMG/M metagenome (GOLD analysis project Ga0116193, IMG submission 89892) | Active sludge microbial communities of municipal wastewater-treating anaerobic digesters from Hong Kong - AD_UKC115_MetaG | ecosystem: Engineered > Bioreactor > Anaerobic > Digestate... | reverse complement strand
GCGACCGCAAGCACAGCAAGGCCAACCACGGCAAGCGTCCCAACGCCGGCGGCTGCAAGTAACACGCCCCACCGAATACGAACGACCGCCCGGAGCTCACGTGAGCCCGGGCGGTTTTTCGTTCCCCGTTACATCTGTTCAGCGCTCCCGGCGAACTCCACTCGCACAACGTCGCGCTGACGGCTGAACAGATCGGGGGGCGACGTACCTCACCCGCGGATGATGGTGGTGCGGGTGATCTCGATGCGCAGCCGCTGGCGCAGGCCCTCGGGGGCCCGCTCGCCGCTGCACTTGGTGGCGATCAGCGCCTTGATGCGCTCCTCGACTCCGTAGTACCGCAGGCAGGTGGGGCACTCGTCGAGGTGCTGGCGCAGTTTGGCGCGGGTGTCGTCGGTGCATTCCCCGTCGAGCAGGGTCCATACCTCGGCGATCACCGATGCACACTCGGGGTGCTCGGGGTCGACGGGGCCTACCGGCGGGTTCCAGCGCTCGTCGTCGGAGCTCACGACGACACCTCCTCACCACGGATGAAGCCCCGGTCCCGGGCCACGTCGGCCAGCAGTTCGCGCAGCTGTTTGCGGCCGCGGTGCAGGCGGGACATGACCGTCCCGATCGGGGTATCCATGATCTCGGCGATCTCCTTGTAGGGGAACCCCTCGACGTCGGCGTAGTACACCGCCATCCGGAACTCCTCGGGCAGCTGCTGCAGCGCGTCCTTGATCTCGGTGTCCGGCAGCGCCTCGAGCGCCTCGACCTCGGCCGAGCGCAGACCCGTCGAGGTGTGCTCGGCGTTGGAGGCCAGCTGCCAGTCGGTGATCTCCTCGGTGGGGTATTCGGCGGGCTGCCGCTGCTTCTTGCGGTAGCTGTTGATGTAGGTGTTGGTCAGGATGCGGTACAGCCAGGCCTTGAGGTTGGTGCCCTCGCGGAACGAGCGGAACCCGGCGTAGGCCTTGACCATGGTTTCCTGCAGCAGGTCCTCGGCATCGGCGGGGTTGCGGGTCATGCGCAGCGCGCCGCCGTAGAGCTGGTCGAGCAGCGGGATCGCGTCGCGTTCGAACCGCGCGGTCAGTTCCTCGTCGGTCTCGTCGGAACGGACCGGCGCGGACGAGCCGCCAGCGGACGACCCCGTCGGGTGACCATCAGTCTGACCAGCGCTAATCGTCGCAACTCCTTCAGAGTCGGTGAAACCGAACAGCTCCGGCGAGAGCACCGGACGCTCCAGCAACACCGTTGACACCAGATTTCTCCTCTCGATCCTAGGCTGACGTGTCCAACAGTTTTGGCCGGCCGTGCCATTCCCGGGTCCTTGTAGGGTGACGCGGTGGCACGCGCGGCAACCCCGGCAATCGCGGCACTGGTGGCCGCCGGCGTCGAGCACGAGGTGCTGGCCTACCGCCACGACCCCCGCAGCGACGCCTACGGCGACGAGGCCGTCGACGAGATGTCCACGCTCGCCGGCGTCGAGCCCGGGCAGATCTTCAAGACGCTGGTGCTCGCGGTGGGACCGGGCCGGCTGGCCGTCGCGGTGCTGCCGGTGCCCGAGCGGTTGTCGCTGAAGGCCGCCGCGGCCGCGCTGGGGGCGCCCAAGGCGGTGCTGGCCGATGCCGCGGCCGCTCAGCGGGCGACCGGCTATGTGCTGGGCGGCATCTCGCCGCTGGGGCAGCGCAAGGCCCTGCCGACCGTGGTGGACGCCTCCGCGTCGGACTGGGACCGGATGTGGTGCAGTGCGGGCAAGCGCGGCCTCGAGATCGGGCTGGCGCCGGCGGACCTGATCGCCCTGTGCGGCGCCGTCACCGCCGACATCTGCGCGTAATCGTCAGGGGAAGAACACTTTCGCCCCGGCGTACATAACCGCCGCGCCCACGATCAGGAACGCCGTCACGCAGGTCAGGTAGCCGACCACCATCCGGCCGAAACCCAGGGCACCGCCGAGGGGCGGGCCACCGCGCAGCAGGGTGGTCAGGGGCGCGCACGCGGCCAGGAATCCGGTCCCGATGAGCAGCGGCAGGCGGCCGAACACGTCGCTGATGTCGATGGTTGCGTACGCCGCGCCCAGCAGGAAGGCGACGACGCACACGATGCCCACCAGCGGCCAGCCGCCGGTGGGCCAGCGCCGGCTCAGCCGCGCGTGCACCACGGCGCCCGACGCCGCAGCCGCCGCGGTCACCAGAACCTGCAGGACGGGCGTCATGCCGGCCTGTCCCGTGCCGCGGCCCGCCCGCCGGCGTAGCCCAACGTGACGACCACGGGATAGAGCAACACGAAGGACAGCGACCACAGCGGGCGTTGCATCATGCCGAAGCCCACCACCAGCACGGGGGCGCAGGCGGTCCCGGCGGCGGTCCAGATCACTTGTGCCACCGGTCGATTCCGCATCCGGGTGGTCAGGTACCCGATAGCGGCGGCCGAGGCCAGCGCCACGATCAGCACCGCGGTGACGCGGACCGCGGGCGATCGGGTGGTCAGCACCGCCAGCTGCCAGACGCCGGCGCCGACGGCGGCACCGGCCGCGGCCGCGGCGGTCTCGCGATTCAGCGTCACCGGCCGCACTCCCCCTGGATCAGCGCCTTGAGTGTGCCGCCCACCTGGTAGGCGAAGATGTAGCTGAACTGCGCCACGGTCTGCGGGTAGCGCCGCGGGACCGCCACGAACGCGAACGACGCGCCGCTGCCGGCGGCGCACTGGTCGAAGATGAACCGGGCGCGGATCAGGTGGTAGCGCCAGCTGATGACCACGATGCGACGCCAATGATGTTCGCCGGCAAGGCGATCGGTGAACATCGCCTCGCCGCGGGTGGTCGACGGTTCGGGCTTCTCGCAGATGACCCGGACGTCGCCCTGGGTGGTGTCGCACAACCGCTTCATCACCTTGTCCTTGGGCCCGTACGGGTTGGACAGCACGACGGTGGAGGCGTGCAGCTTGGTGGCCAGCTTCACCCCGAAATCCTCGCGGCCGTCATGTTCCCCGCCGAGCACGACGACGGCGTCGGCCTTCTTGACGGGGTCGTTGGGGGTGCGCATCAGCACGAAGGTGCCGTAGGCGCCGACGGCGGCGACCAGGACCACCACGGTGACCACCACGGCGGCGATGACGCGCGAGCGCGGAAGCGTTCGATGTCGCCGAGCCATGATGGCCTGATCCTATGGCCTAACCGCAGGGGCTGCCCCACTACTGGGCCTGATACAGCAGGCCACGCCCGATCGCCTCACGCACCACCGGCAGGGCCGCCTCGGCCAGGGCACCGGCGTCCACGCCGTGATGGGTGGCCAGCAGGTCGATCAGGGTGCCCAGTGGCACCTCACCGCGGCAGCCGGCCAGCAGCGCGCGGGACACCTCGTCGACGCCCAGCACCGCGGCGGGTCCGCCCGGGCGGCGCACCACGGCCGAAATCTGTTGCCACCCTTGCTCACCCGGCAACGATCTCTCCTCCAGGAAGACCGGCGCCGTCGACAGCCGGGCGGCCAGCAGCTGCCCATCGGTGGTCTCGCGCAGGTATTCCCGGCGGGCGAAGAACGCCGCCACCTCGGGTCCGGTCAGCGCCTCCCCGACGCCGGTGATCTCCTCGAAGAACTGCTCGGGGGAACCGGGCGCCGCCCGCAGCGTGATCATGCCCATGCCGATGCCGGTGATGCCCTCGGCGGCGAACCAGTCCAGCCAGTCACCGCCGCGGCGGGCGGTCTCTTCGGGTGTTTCGCCGGCGTCGGCGGTCCACAGCGAGACGTAGCTGATCGGATCGGCCAGTTCGCGTTGCACCACCCAGGCGTGCAGGCCCGAGCCGGCGAGCCAGCCGGCAACCCGGTCGCGCCAGTCGGCACCGTCGCGCACGATCCAGTTGGCCATGATCTGGGCGGTACCACCGGGCGCCAGGTGATCGGGAACCTGCTCGATCATATTGCGGCACAACGTATCTCCGGCCATCCCGGAGTCCCGGTATTCGTAGTCGCGGGTGCCGGCGCCGACCACGAATGGCGGGTTGGACACGATCAGGTCGAAGCGCTCCCCCGCCACCGGCTCGAACAGGCTGCCGCGGCGCAGATCCCACGACATGCCGTTGAGCCGGGCGGTGGCCGCGGCGAGCGCCAGGGCGCGCTGGTTGGTGTCGGTGGCCACGATCTGCGCGCAGTGCGCGTCCAGGTGCAGGGCCTGGATGCCGCAGCCGGTGCCCAGATCCAGCGCCCGTCCCACCGGGGCCCGCACCACCGCCCGGGCCAGGGACACCGAGGCGCCGCCGATGCCGAGCACATGATCGGGCCGCACCGGTCCGGGCCGCGTCGCGGAATCCAGGTCGGAGACCACCAGGAAGTCGGCGGCGCCGTCGTTGTGCGGGCGGATATCCAGCGCGGCCCGGACCTCGCCGGGTTCGGCGAGCGGCGCAGTTCCGCGAGCGCGAGGCCCGGCGCCAACAGGCACGCCGGGTTCCAGAACTCCGTTGGCGACCAGCGCGTCGTAGGACACCGACGGCAGGGCGCGGGCGACGTCGTCGCGGGTCTCGGTGCCGCCGAGCAGGAACAGCCGGACCAGCACACCCAGCCGGCCGCCGGCCCGGCTGGCACGTTCGGCCGGCCACCACACCCCGCGGCCCAGGGCCGCCTCGGCATGCTCGCCCAGCAGGTCGGCCACCCCGGCAGTGGTGAAATTGGCCGAGCGCAGATCGCGGGCCAGCCCGTCGAGCACAGCAGGGTCGGCGAGCGTCGTCGTCAAAACAGCTCCGCCTGCTCGGCGTCGGGATCGACCGCTTCGATGAGCTCGGGGCCGTTGTTGCGGACGCTGTTGACCAGGGTGGAGACCTCCCGGATCGCGATGCGGTCCAGATCGCCGTGCCCGCGCAGCAGGCCCTGGTCGACGGGCGCGTCCGGGTCCAGCCAGTGGTCCCAGTCGCCGACGCTGATGGTCAGCGGCATGCGGTCGTGGATCTCGGCGAGCGGGCCCACGGCCTCGGTGGTGATGATGGTGCAGCTCAGCAGGGGCGGTTGGCCCTCCGGCGCGTCGGGGGCGTGCCAGGTGGACCACAGCCCGGCCATGAACAGCGGCTCACCGTCGACGGCGTGCATGTAGTACGGCGTCTTCGCCCCTTTGGAGCCGCGCCACTCGTACCAGCCGTCCATCGGCACCAGGCAGCGCTTGTGCTTGGCCGACGACCGGAACGCCGGCGATTCGGTCAGCTTCTCGGCGCGCGCGTTGATCAGCAGCGGGCCCTTGGTGCTCGGGGCACCGCTGGCGTCGGCCTTGACCCACGACGGCACCAGGCCCCAGCGCATGGAGCGCACCCGGCGCGTCGGCTCGTCCTCCGGTTCCTGATGGCGGCTGACGACGGTGCTGACCGTGGTGGTGGGCGCCACGTTGAAGTTCGGCCCCGCTTCCTTGGCCGCCCCGGTCGCTTCATCGAGGGCCTTGATCTTCTCGGCCAGCAGGGCCGGATCTGTCGTCACCGCGAACCGTCCGCACATGCCTGCCATGGTTCCAGACGGGCAGGATGAAAGAATCCAGCCGTGGCAGCGCAACAGAACTGGCCGGCCCCTACCGCCCCGGCACCCGTGCACGCCACGGTCGTCGTCCCCGGCTCCAAGTCGCTGACCAACCGCACGCTGGTCCTCTCGGCACTGGGCTCGAGTCCGTCGACCATCAGCGGCGCCCTGCGCAGCCGCGACACCGACCTGATGATCGGCGCGCTGCAGACCCTGGGCCTGCGGATCGACGGCGACGGATCGGAGCTGGCGGTGGCCGGCGGGATCGCGCCGGCGCCCAACGCCCGGGTCGACTGCGGGCTGGCCGGCACCGTGTTGCGCTTCGTCCCGCCGCTGGCCGCGCTCGCCGGTCCCGGCGGCGGATGCACCGTCGAGTTCGACGGCGACGAGCAGGCCCGCGCGCGGCCCATCGCGCCGCTGCTGGACGCCCTGCGCACGCTCGGCGTCGACATCGTCGGCGACGCGATGCCGTTCCGGGTGCGCGGCACCGGGACGGTCAAGGGCGGCACGGTGGCCATCGACGCCTCGGCGTCGTCACAGTTCGTCTCGGGTCTGCTGCTCTCGGGCGCGGCATTCGACGACGGGGTGACCGTCGAGCACACCGGCACGTCGGTGCCCTCGGCCCCGCACATCGCGATGACGGTCGCGATGTTGCGCCAGGCCGGTGTCGAGGTCGACGACGCGACGCCCAACCGCTGGCGGGTGGCGCCGGGGCCCGTCGCGGCGCGGCACTGGATCGTCGAACCCGACCTGTCGAGCGCGTTCCCGTTCCTGGCGGCCGCGGTGGTGACCGGCGGCACCGTCCGGATGCCCGGTCTGCCGTCGCCGTCCCTGCAGCCGGTCGACACTGTGGTCGAGCTGCTGGGTCTGATGAACGCCACTGTGGCACAGACTGATTCCCATTTGGAGGTGTCCGGCGACCAGGCCGGCTACTCCGGTCTTGACGTGGACCTGCACGAGGTCGGCGAGTTGACCCCGGCGGTGGCCGCGCTGGCGGCACTGGCCGCACCGGGCTCGGTGTCGACGCTGCGCGGGGTCGCGCATCTACGCGGGCACGAGACCGACCGACTGGCCGCGCTGTGCACGGAGATCAACGGCCTGGGCGGGGACTGCCGCGAGACGGCCGACGGGTTGACGATCACCGCCGCGCCCCTGCACTCCGGTACTTGGCACGCCTACGCCGATCACCGGATGGCGATGGCCGGCGCGATCGTCGGGTTGACGGTGCCGGGTATCGAGATCGACGACATCGCAACCACTTCCAAGACGCTGCCGGAGTTCCCGCAGTTGTGGACCGGCATGTTGGCCGGCGAGTAGACCTTCATGCCCCGCGCCTACGATGAGTCCGATGTCCGGATCCGTCCGGGCAAGGGATCTCGTCCGCGCACCAAGACCCGGCCCGAGCACGCCGACGCCGAGTCGGCGATGGTGGTCACCGTGGACCGCGGCCGGTGGGGATGCGTGCTCGACGGCGACCCTGAGCGACCCGTCACGGCCATGCGGGCCCGCGAGCTCGGCCGGACCCCGATCGTCGTCGGTGACGACGTCGACGTGGTGGGCGACCTGTCGGGCCGGCCGGACACCCTGGCGCGCATCGTGCGGCGCGGCGAGCGGCGAACGGTGTTGCGCCGCACCGCCGATGACACCGACCCGACCGAGCGGGTGGTGGTGGCCAACGCCGACCAGCTGCTGATCGTGGTGGCGCTGGCCGACCCGCCGCCGCGCACCGGCTTCGTCGAGCGGTCACTGATCGCCGCCTATGCCGGCGGCCTGAAACCGATCCTGTGCCTGACGAAGACGGACCTGGCGCCGGCCGAACCGTTCGCCGCGCAGTTCGCCGACCTGGACCTGACGGTGCTCACCGCCGGGCGCGACGACGCGCTGGACGCGGTGTCACCGCTGTTGACCGACCGGCTGACGGTGTTCCTGGGCCATTCCGGGGTGGGCAAGTCGACGCTGGTGAATCGCCTTGTGCCGGAAGCGGATCGGGCCACCGGCGAGGTGTCGGGGGTCGGCAAGGGCAAGCACACGTCGACCCAGTCGGTGGCGTTGCCGTTGCGCGACGGCGGCTGGGTGATCGACACCCCGGGGGTGCGCTCGTTCGGGCTGGCGCACATCGAACCCGACGATGTGCTGCTGGCATTCTCGGATCTCGCCGAGGCGGTAAACAACTGCCCGCGCGGCTGCGGGCACATGGGTCCGCCCGCCGATCCGGAGTGTGCGCTCGACGAGCTTTCCGGCCCGGCGGCCGGGCGGGTGGCCGCGGCCCGTCGCCTGCTTGCCGTCCTGCGAGAGGGTTGACCCCTAACGGGATCTGTTCAGAGGTCCTAGGCCGCCACGTCGTCCAGTGCAGCGCGGCTTCGCTTGTCGCGCCGCCACTTTCGCACTGCCGCGACGGCGGTGAGCAGCCCGCGCTTGTTGCCCGTCGCCGGATCCAGCTCGCCGAGGTCCACCTCGAGCGCGTCGAACATCCGCTCGCTGCGCGTCTCGGGAGCGTCGTCCACGGTGTCGCGCAGATACTTGTTCGGCAGCGACAGCTTGGCGATGGTGCGCCAGGTCTTGGCGTACTGCACCAGGAACGGTCCCGTCGTGTACGGCAGGTCGTACTTCTCGCACAACGCCCGCACCTTGAACGAGATGTCGTAGAGCCGGTTGCTCGGGATGTCCGGGTAGATGTGGTGCTCGATCTGGTGGCACAGATTGCCGCTCATGAACCGCAGCACCGGACCGTTCTCGAAGTTGGCGCTGCCCAGCATCTGCCGCAGGTACCACTCGCCCTTGGTCTCACCGATCATGTCGGTCTTGGTGAACTTGTCCGCACCGTCTGGGAAGTGGCCGCAGAAGATCACGGCGTTGGTCCAGAAGTTGCGGATGACGTTCGCCAGGACGTTGGCCTTGGCCGTCGACCCGTAGGTGGCCCACGGCGACGCCGAGGTCAGTGCCGGCCACGCGACGTAGTCCTTGAACACCTGCCGACCGGCCTTCTCACCGAACTCGCGAATGCGCACGAGGGTGGCCTCGCGGTCGTCGCGGCCCTTGAAGATCTTGCCGATCTCGAGGTGCTGCAGACCCACGCCCCACTCGAACAGCGATGCCAGCATCGTGTTGAAGAGCACGTTGAACAGGTTGAACGGCTTCCAGCGCTGATCGCGGGTGACGCGCAGCATGCCGTAGCCCACGTCGTCGTCCATCCCGAGGATGTTCGTGTACTTGTGGTGCATGAAGTTGTGGGTGAAACGCCAGTGCTTGGAGGCGCCGGCGATGTCCCACTCCCAGCTCGACGAGTGGATCTCCAGATCGTTCATCCAGTCCCACTGGCCGTGCATGACGTTGTGGCCGATCTCCATGTTCTCGATGATCTTGGCCACGCCCAGCGTGGTGGCACCGGCCCACCAGAAGGCCCGTTTGGAACTACCGGCCAGCATCAGCCGGCCAGCGATCTCGAGGGACCGTTGGAAGGCGATGGTGCGGCGGATGTAGCGCGCATCCTTCTCGCCGAGGGATTCCTCGATGTCGGTGCGGATGGCGTCGAGTTCGATCGCCAGGGCTTCAATGTCGGCGTCGGTCAGATGAGCGAACGCCGGAACGTCGGTAATCGCCATGCTGCTCCTTCCGCGGTTGTCTACGAGTACGTTACCGTAACCTACGCCATCGTAGGTTACTAGTAAGTAAATGCTAAAGGTCGAGCACACAATCTCCCGACGCCGCCGAGATACAGGTCTGAACCCGTGTCCCGGGGCCGTGCTCGACACCGTTGCGCAGGTCACGAGCGTAACCGTCGATAACGCCCGCCACACAGGATTGGCAAATACCCATCCGACAGCCGAAGGGCATTTGAACACCCGCTGACTCGCCGGCGTCCATCAGCGACGTCGCGCCGTCTGCCTGCACGGTCTTACCGCTGCGCTCGAACGTCACCGCACCCCCGGCACCGTGGGCCGCCGCACGGCTGGCAGCAAACCTCTCGAGGTGCAGGTTGGCGGCAATTCCGGCGTCGGTCCAGACGTGTTCGGCATCGGCCAACATGCCCTCGGGGCCGCAGGCCCAGGTCTGCCGCTCCCGCCAGTCGGGCACCACCGACCCCAGGTCGGCCAGGTCGAGGCGGCCCTCGGTGCGGGTGGACCGCAGCCGCAGCCGGTAGCCCGGATGCGCGGCCGCCAGCTCGGCCAACTCGGCGCCGAACAGCGCGTCGGCCTCGGTGGGCGCCGAATGCACGTGCTCGACGTCGGTGATCTGATCGTGGCGGGCCAGGGTCCGCAGCATCGACATCACCGGGGTCACACCGGAACCGGCGGTCAGGAACAGAACCTTGGCCGGCGCGGGGTCGGGCATGACGAAATTGCCCTGCGGCGCGGCCAGCCGAACGATGGTGCCGGCCGGAACGCCGCCGACCAGGTGCGTGGACAGGAACCCCTCGGGCATGGCCTTGACCGTGATGGTGATGGTGTGGTCCTTGGTCACCGGCGTGGACGTCAGCGAGTAGGAGCGCCACCGCCAGCGGCCGTCCACCAGCACACCGATCCCGACGTACTGGCCCGGCTGGTAGTCGAAGCTGAATCCCCAGCCCGGCTTGATCACCAGGGTGGCCGAATCCTCGGTCTCGCGCCGGACCTCGACCACCCGGCCGCGCAGTTCGCGCGCCGACCACAACGGGTTGACCAACCGCAGGTAATCGTCCGGTAGCAACGGTGTGGTGATGCGTCCGGCCAGGCGGCGCAGGGTGTGCAGGCCGGGCCGGCGGTCCGCGCCGGCGATGGTCGGCCGGACGGTGTCGGCGACCCGCGCACTGATCTTGATGTGGTTCTTCGCCACGATGCTCCCGCTCATCGGTCGTGTGGTTCGTGCCCCGCGCCGAACCTACGCAACCGTAACCTACGTCGCCAAATCGTGCCTCACAGCAAATCGAGCAAAAACGGGAGTTCCTGGGTGGCGTACCACGCCAGATCGTGGTCCTGGGCGTCCCCGACGGCCAGTTCGGCGTCCTCGTCACCCAGGTCGGCCTCGTCGATGACGGCGATGGCGGTGCGCACGTCCGCTTCGGCCGCAGCAATGTCGACATAGACGGCCAGCAGGTCGTCGACGGCCACGGGCGCCGACAGCCGCACCACCGCGTCGTCGAGGTCCGGGCGCTGCTTGACGGCGTCGGCGGCCACGTCGGCGACCAGCACCGCGCGCCGGGGCGGCAACGCGGGATCCTCGTGATCGACCGCCAGCAGCCGCAACGAACCCAGCGCGGCCTCGCGCAGCGCCACCTCGGCCAGTTCGTCGTCGTCGCCCTCGGCGTAGGACTCGCGCAGGGCCGGGGTGACGGCGAACGCGGTGCCGCTGACGGGGAACAGCTGACCGTCGGCGACCAGCCGCTGCAGCATCGCCAGCGTCGCCGGCACGTACACCCGCACCGGACTGGCCCCGGACTCAGCCATTGTCACCGAGCAGGCTGACCACGTGGTCGGGCACGTACGTCGACAGTTCCCGCGACGGCCGCTCGTAGTGCCCGGACTTGGCGACCCTGCTGGGCAGTTCGACCTTGGGCCGGTCCACGTCGTGGTAGTCGATGGTGGACAGCAGATGGTTCATCATGTTCAGCCGCGCATGCTTCTTGCTATCGGATTCCACGACGTACCAAGGACTCTCGGGGAGATCGGTGTGCACCATCATCTCGTCCTTGGCCCGCGAGTAGTCCTCCCAGCGGAACACCGACTCGAGGTCCATCGGCGAGAGCTTCCACTGCCGGACCGGATCGGAGAGCCGCTTGCGGAATCGGCGCAACTGCTCCTCCTCCGACACCGAGAACCAGTACTTGCGCAGCAGGATGCCGTCGTCGATGAGCATCCGCTCGAACAGTGGGGTCTGCCGCAGGAAAAGCGAATGCTGTTGCGGGGTACAGAATCCCATGACCTTCTCGACGCCGGCCCGGTTGTACCAGGACCGGTCGAACAGCACGATCTCGCCGCGGGTGGGCAGGTGCGCGACGTAGCGCTGGTAGTACCACTCCCCCGTCTCGCGCTCGGTGGGCGCCGGCAGCGCGGCGATGCGGCTGACCCGGGGGCTGAGATACTCGGTGATTCGCTTGATGGTGCCGCCCTTGCCTGCGGCGTCGCGGCCCTCGAAGATCACCACGATGCGCGCACCGCTGTGCTTGACCCATTCCTGCAACCGGACGAATTCGGTTTGCAGGCGGAACAACTCGGCCTCGTAGACCTCGTTCGACAGTTTCCTGGCAGGCGGCTTCTTGCTCATCGCCGCATCGTAGACCGTCGGTGGGCTACTTTGCTGCTTCGAGCAGTTCGTCGAGCGATTCCCGCAGCAGCGACGGCAGTACCTCGACGTCGCTCATCGCCTCCCGGTCGGCGTTGATGCCGAAGTAGAGCATCCCGCAGTAGGACGTCACGCCGATCGCGAGTACCTGGTTGGCCAGCAGTGGCGGCACCGAGTAGGTCTCGAGCAGCTTGGTGCCGGCGATGTACATCTGGGCCTGCGGGCCGGGCACGTTGGTCACGAGGACGTTGAACAGCCGGGCCGAGAAGCTGGTGGCCACCCGAATTCCCATGGCGTGCAAGGTCGGTGGGGCAAAGCCGGACAGGGTGACGATGCTGCGCGCGTCGACCAGGCTGGCGGCCGTCGAGTGCGATTCGGTGGCGTGCGCGATCTGCGAGAGCCGCACGACGGCGTTGCCCTCGCCGATCGGCAGGTCGACCAGGAAGGGCGCCACCTCGCTGATCGGTTGGCCCGGCCCGGTCTGCAGATCCAGGCCGAGGTCGCGGTACACCGACATCGGGGCCATGGCGCGCACCGTCGCCGTCGGCGTCACCGGCTCGCCGCGGGAGAGCAGCCAGTTGCGCAGCGCGCCGGCGATGACGCACAGCACGACGTCGTTGATGTCGCAGTCGTAGCGCGACCGCAGCCGCCGGTAGTCCTCCAGGTCGGCCGAGGCGACGGTGAAGCGCCGGTTCCGCGACACGGTGGTGTTCAGCGGGCTGCTGGGGGCGTTGCCGCGGGCCACCGTGCGCGCCACGTCGGCGAACCGCCGGCCGGCCTCGACGAACTGTTCGGAACTGGTCAGCACGCCCGCGATGGCAGATCCCACCGCCGCGAGCTGCTGGCGCGGGCCGGCCACCCAGTCGCCGACGGCCCCCGCAAGCAGGGCGGCGGTGCCGGGCTCGCGGCCGGGGATCCAGATGTCCTCGCCGAACACCGGCTGGCGCTGGGTCCGGTCGGCGATGACGTGGCCGAGCTCGACCGCCGTCATCCCGTTGACGAGCGCCTGGTGCGACTTGGTGTAGATGGCCACGCGGTTCTTCGACAGTCCTTCGACCAGGTACATCTCCCACAGCGGCCGGGACTTGTCCAGGGGTCGCGAGCCGAGCCGGGCCACCAGCTCGTGCAGCTGGGCGTCACTGCCCGGACTGGGCAGCGCCGAGCGGCGGATGTGGTAGGTGATGTCGAAGTCGCGGTCGTCGATCCACACCGGCCGGGCCAGCCCCATGGTGACCTCGCGGACCTTCTGGCGGTAGCGCGGCACCTGCGGCAGCCGGTGTTCGACGGTTTCGAGCAGCGTGTCGTAGCTCAGGCCGCCGCGGGGTTTGCGCAGGATCAACAGCGACCCGACGTACATCGGGGTGGCGGTGTTCTCGCGGAAGTAGAACGACGAGTCCGATGCTGACAGACGAGTCACCATCGCTGCGTCGCCCTCCCTTTCAAAATCCGGTGCTATCTGTCAAAACCATACCGACCCTCCCCCACCCATCTGTTCAGCCACCCGTGCGAGCCCCACTCGCACAACGCCGCAGCCAGCACTGAACAGATGCCGGGGGTCAGCCGATGTGCAACGCCACGATCCGCCAGCCCGCGGCCGTCGGCTCCACGCGGCACGCCAGCGCGCGCGTGCGCACCCCACGCGTGTACGTGGCGGCGACCTCGAACGCCGTCTCGGCGGCATCGACCGGTTGCAGACGCATCCGCCGCAGCTGTGCGCTGTGTCCGGGCGCCCGGCGGGCGGCCCCGGCCACCGAATCGATCAGCCCGGGCGTCAGCAGCAGCCGCAGTTGTTCGGGTTTCCGCCGGCGGTCGATCACCTCGAGGATCACCCGCAGCGCCGCGTCGGCGAACATGGCCGCGCTGCGCAATCGGTCCGACGGGCCGGGCTCCTGCACCGCGACCAGGTGCCGCCGCCGGACGGGGGCCGCGGGCAGGTCGAGGGGTTCGTAGTCGGCGATGGGTGAAACGGTCACAATGCGGCCCTCCGGCGGAACGACAGATCGGCGCCTGCCGGAGAGGAGCAGGTGGGACCCCGCGATGATGGCACACCGAGGCCGGTTCAGGTGTGCACGGCGATCCCGGCCATCTGATGCCGGAAGGGGCTAGTGCTTGCGGGTCTTGCCCCGCCTCGAGGCTTCCCGACGCTCGCGGCGCGTGCCGCCACCCGTGGACGGCCCGGGCCGGGCCGGCTCGCGGCCGTGCCGCTGCACTGCCGCCGAACCATCCTCCGACGGGCCCACATAGGTCAGGGCGGGCGCTTGTTCGTCGTCGATTCCCTTGGCGCGCAAGCCAACCGGGGCGGACCCCCGCTCGGCCGACGAAGATGAAGCGGAGCGGGCCGCCGCCTCGGCGAACTCCGCCAGACCCTCGGGCGCCGCGACCGGGGCCACTTGCGGCGCCTGGGGCGCCGCCTCGACCTGGACGTTGAACAGGAATCCGACGGATTCCTCCTTCATCCCGTCGAGCATCGCCTGGAACATGTCGTAGCCTTCGCGCTGGTATTCGACCAGCGGGTCGCGCTGGGCCATGGCCCGCAGCCCGATGCCCTCCTTGAGGTAGTCCATCTCGTAGAGGTGTTCACGCCACTTGCGGTCGATCACGTTGAGCAGCACGTTGCGCTCGAGCTGCCGCATGGCGCCCGCCCCGGCCAGCCCGTCGATCTCGGCCTCGCGGCGGGCGTAGGCGCCGCGCGCGTCGTCGAGCAGGGCGTCGAGCAGTTCCTCGCGGGTCAGCTCGCCGGGCTCGCCGACGTCACCGCCGTGCATCAGGTCGTGGTGGTCGATGCCGACGGGGTACAGCGTGCGCAGTGCCTCCCACAGCTTCTCCAGATCCCAGTCCTCGGAGTAGCCCTCGCCGGTGGCGCCGTCGACGTATGCCGTCACCACATCGGCGAGCATTTCCTGGACCTGCCCCTCGAGGCTCTCGCCCTCGAGGATGCGTTTGCGCTCGTCGTAGATGACGGTGCGCTGCTGGTTCATCACCTCGTCGTACTTGAGGACGTTCTTGCGGACCTCGAAGTTCTGCTGCTCGACCTGCGTCTGGGCGCTCTTGATGGCGCGGGTGACCATCTTGGCCTCGATCGGCACGTCGTCGGGCAGGTTGATGCGGGTCAGCAGCGCCTCGAGGGTGGCGCCGTTGAAGCGCCGCATGAGCTCGTCACCCAGCGACAGGTAGAACCGGGACTCGCCGGGGTCGCCCTGGCGGCCCGAGCGGCCGCGCAGCTGGTTGTCGATGCGGCGCGACTCGTGCCGTTCGGTGCCCAGCACGTAGAGCCCGCCGGCCTCGCGGACCTCCTCGGCCTCGGCCTCGGCCTCGTCCTTGATCTGGCGCAGGGCGTCGTCCCAGGCGGCCTCGTACTCGTCGGCCGTCTCGACGGGATCCAGACCGCGGTCGCGCAGCAGCTTGTCTGCCATGAAGTCCACGTTGCCGCCGAGCACGATGTCGGTGCCGCGGCCGGCCATGTTGGTGGCCACCGTGATCGCGCCGCGCCGGCCGGCCTCGGCGATGATGTTGGCCTCCTGCTCGTGGTACTTCGCGTTGAGCACGTTGTGCGGGATCTTGCGCTTGGTGAACTGCCGCGACAGGTACTCGGAGCGCTCGACGGACGTGGTGCCGATCAGGACCGGCTGGCCCTTCTCGTACCGCTCGGAGACGTCGTCGACGACGGCGATGTACTTGGCCTCTTCGGTCTTGTAGATCAGGTCGGTCTGGTCGGTGCGGACGCCCGGCCGGTTGGTCGGGATCGGCACGACGCCCAGCTTGTAGATCTCGTGCAGCTCGGCGGCCTCGGTCTCGGCGGTGCCGGTCATCCCGGACAGCTTGTCGTAGAGCCGGAAGTAGTTCTGCAGCGTGATGGTGGCCAGCGTCTGGTTCTCGGCCTTGATCTCGACGTGCTCCTTGGCCTCGATGGCCTGGTGCATGCCCTCGTTGTAGCGCCGGCCCGGCAGCACGCGGCCGGTGAACTCGTCGACGATGATGACCTCACCGTCGCGGACGATGTAGTCCTTGTCGCGGTGGAACAGCTCCTTGGCCTTGACGGCGTTGTTCAGGTAACTGACCAGCGGCGAGTTGGCGGCCTCGTAGAGGTTCTCGATGCCGAGCTGGTCCTCGACGAACTCGACGCCGATCTCGTGCACGCCGATGGTGCGCTTGCGCAGGTCGACCTCGTAGTGGGTGTCCTTCTCCATCAGCGGGGCGATGCGGGCGAACTCGGTGTACCAGTTGGACGCGCCGTCGGCCGGGCCGGAGATGATCAGCGGGGTGCGGGCCTCGTCGATCAGGATCGAGTCGACCTCGTCGACGATGGCGAAGTTGTGGCCGCGCTGCACCATGTCGTCGGTCGAGTGCGCCATGTTGTCGCGCAGGTAGTCGAAACCGAACTCGTTGTTGGTGCCGTAGGTGATGTCGGCCGCGTAGGCCGCGCGGCGTTCCTCCGGCATCATCTGCGACAGGATGACGCCGACGTCGAGGCCCAGGAAGCGGTGCACCCGGCCCATCCATTCGCTGTCGCGTTTGGCCAGGTAGTCGTTGACGGTGACGACGTGCACGCCCTTACCGCTCAGCGCGTTGAGGTAGGCGGGCAGCACACAGGTCAGGGTCTTGCCCTCACCGGTCTTCATCTCGGCGACGTTGCCGAAGTGCAGCGCGGCCCCGCCCATCAGCTGCACCTCGAACGGGCGCTGGCTCAGGACGCGCCACGCCGCCTCGCGCGCGACGGCGAACGCCTCGGGCAGCAGGTCATCCAGAGATTCACCCTTGGCGACACGTTCCTTGAACTCGGCGGTCTTGCCGCGCAGCTCCTCGTCGGTCAGCTTCTCGACGTCGTCGGACAGCGTGTCCACATAGTCGGCGACTCCTTTGAGTCGCTTGACCATGCGGCCTTCACCCAAGCGCAGCACTTTCGACAGGACGGACACAGAGAATCCCCTAGAGCGGTTGGAGCGTGGTTTCGCGACCCATCGTAGGTGACGCGGTGTTATGCCCCGGTCAGGTCGGTCGTGCCGAGGTGGCCGGATTTGCCCCTGACGGCTTGCCCGGCGGCTGCGGGGCGGCCCGCGCCGCGGAACCGGTCGGGGCGTGAGGGGCCACTTTGTGTCCCTGGGGACGCCCAAAAGTCACCCAAGTGGCTCCTCACCGAGGCCGCGACCGGACGCTCGTCAGCGGTGATCGCTCACTCGAGGCGGATCAGCCCGTAGTCGAAGGCGTGCCGGCGGTACACCACCGAGGGCCGGTCGGATTCCTTGTCGTGGAACAGGAAGAAGTCGTGGCCGACGAGTTCCATCTCGTAGAGCGCCTCGTCCACGGTCATCGGCGTGGCCGGGTGTTCCTTGACGCGGACGATCTGGCCGGGTTCGTGGTCGTCGACGGCGTCGATCTGCGCCGGCGTGGCGACGGCGTCGGGTTCGAACAGGTGGGGCACGACGGCCGTGGCCTCGTGCAGCGAGACCGGCGTCTTGTCGCCGTAGTGGATCTTGCGGCGGTCCTTGTGGCGGCGCAGCCGGGCTTCCAGTTTGGCGACCGCCGATTCGAGTGCGGCGTAGAAGCTATCGGCGCAGGCTTCGCCACGGACCACCGGTCCGCGCCCGCGGGCGGTGATCTCGACGTGCTGGCAGCTCTTCCGCTGGCGGCGGTTGCGCTCGTGGTCGAGTTCGACGTCGAACATGTAGATGGTCCGGTCGAAGCGTTCGAGCCGAGCGAGCTTCTCCGCGACATAGGCCCGGAAGTGATCGGGCACCTCGACGTTGCGGCCCTTGACCACCACCTCCGCATTGGCGGCTTCGGCCTCGTCCACCACTTCGGGTGCATCTACGAATTGACTTGACATGCTTGACATCTCGATTCGTTGTCGCATGGCACGCGTGGCGTGCCCGGGCACTTCACAACACGCGCTGCGGGTCTCGCGGAAGGTCACGCGTCAACCGGCGGCGCCAGGGGTCGAGTACCACCTCCTTC
>Ga0116193_1001703_pt1 | contig 17699 bp, 14 predicted proteins | sample AD_UKC115_MetaG_FD_89892 | JGI IMG/M metagenome (GOLD analysis project Ga0116193, IMG submission 89892) | Active sludge microbial communities of municipal wastewater-treating anaerobic digesters from Hong Kong - AD_UKC115_MetaG | ecosystem: Engineered > Bioreactor > Anaerobic > Digestate... | reverse complement strand
GGAAATTGCGACATTTTTAAGGGCATAAGAAGTCTCATTATTTTGAATTACATTGCTCAGCCCTAAGAGCTTTTCAGCATAATCGGTATAATAACCTTTGATGAGATTGGTTCGGGTAATTGTTACGTCCACTTTAAAAGCGGTTTTGGGAAGCCGATAGTAGAATCCGTTGGTTTGCGGGAGCAGTCCCGAGTCGGCGGGAAGTTGAATAACTCTATTTTGGGCTGAAATGGAAATGCTTACAGCCATTATCATTATAATACCGATAATTTTTTTCATAATGAATCTTATTTTGTGCATTAAACATGCAAAAGTACATCAATTTTTTTAAATCTGTACTATTTTTTGTTTGGGTTCGTCATACACTTCTAAATTCTCAATTTTTTTACCGTCGATAGTAAATCTTATGAAAGTGAGGCGAGTATGAATGCCGTATCGTCCGGCGGCTCCGGGATTGATAAATAAGAGGTGATGTTGCGGGTCGTTGAGGATACGAAGAATATGGGAATGTCCGCAAACGAAGATCGTTGGTTTTTCTTTGGCAATTAATAGTTGTGCTTCGGGGCTGTACGCTTTCGGTTTTCCGCCGATATGCATCATGGCTACTTTGTGTTCTTCGCAATCGAAAATAAGTTGTTCGGAAGTTTCTCGCCGGATAGCCCAGTCATCACAATTCCCAAAGACTGCTTTGACCGGAGCAATCAGATTCAATTCCGACAAAACCTCTTCGTTGCCGATATCCCCGACATGCCATATTTGATGACAATCTTTAAAAAATGTAAACAGATTAGGATGAACGTATCCGTGTGTATCAGAGAGAATGCCGATTTTTTTCATAAAAATATGCGTAATTGAGAATTGGAAGATCGAATAAGTAGAAATGAATGTTTTTAAAGTACATTGATGACACCCTTATAAACTTCTCTTTTTCCTAACAACGTAGTGATTCTTAATGCATAACTGAATACGTGATTCGGAATCCATACGCCGTTTACTTTTCCATCCCATTTGAAGTTAACTTCTTTGGATTCGAATACCAATTGTCCCCAGCGGTCATAAATAAATATTTCTAATTCTCTAATATTTCGCGTATCTCCCAAAATCTCAAAATAGTCGTTAATTCCATCGTTCAGATAGGGCGTAATGGTATTCGGGATAAAAATATAGGCAGGACATTCGGAGATGCCTACTCTGTCGGTAGCTTCACAATAGCCGTCTGAAACGGTTACATAATAGCTTCCGTATTGGGTAACGATGATGGAAGGTGTTGTTTCGCCGGTATTCCACAGAATGGAAGGAGCTTCTGTATTGGCGGTCAGGACTGCCATTGAGTTAGCGCAGAAATCTTCAGGGTCTTGGGATATGGTGACGGTCACATTATGGAGTTCGATGGTGATTTCATCAGTGGCGGTACAATTTTCTCCGGTAGAAATCGTAACCGAATAGGTGCCTTCTTGCATTACGGAGATGGTTTGACTTGTTTCGCCGGTACTCCATTCGTAAGAAACCATTCCGCTGCCGGCATCTAAAGCCAGAGGGAATTGGCTTTCAGAGCATAGAATTCTGTCATTTCCCAAAAATACGCTTGGTAACGGACTGACGTTCAGGTATAGAATTACGGTACTATCGCAACCGAAGCTGGATAATAGATAAAGAGTATCGGTAATAAGACCCACTCGATCCGCATAGATATTAAATCCATTTTCGTTATATGTTTCTCCCATACAAATTGAGGCCGTTACCGGAATCGGATCAATGGGGAAAACGTGCAAATGGACGTTGACAATACTGTCACATCCCCAGAAACTGGGATAAATGTTGGTTACGGAAGTATCTTGAACACCTATCAAGTCTAATCCGTTTTCGGTGTAATGGAATCCGGCACAGATGGTATCATAGATAGAACTTTCGTTTTCCAATATGCGAACAAAAGTGCTGATGGTATCATAACCGCCGCAGTTGTTATTTGATGAACGTCGGTCAATAATCATATTTACCGTATAGTATCCGTATGTTGGAAAGACATGGCTAGCCGTATCACCTGTTCCGGTGGACCCATCGCCAAATTCCCAAAGAATAGCATCATAATTGGTTTCTACATAACTGCGGAAAATGATGGTATCGTTCATACAATACTCTTGATTGGCAGAAATATCCACGCTGGCAACGCCATTGACGTACAATTTATTTTTTAGATTAGCGGCACTCGAGCCAACAGAGAAAGAATAAGATTCATCTTGTCCTAATCCATAGACATGGGCAACGAAGCCGGAATCTCCTTCAAGAGTATGTGTGCCATGAGTGATAGTTCTTCTAGCATAAGAATAATTTATATTTCCCGGTACAGTGGTAAATTGAGCCGAAATATTGGCTCCGTCAAGTCTCATGCTAGGAACGCTTAATGTAGGAGAGATGATGTTGATATATTGGGTGAGTGTTTGACCGGGAGAGAAGGTGCCGAAAGTGATTTTGCCGATACGCTGTTCCACGGGGCTAATCCAAACCATTGAAGGATCTCCCGAACCCCCGTATGTAGAACCGGTAAAATAAAGATAAACAGCGATGGGGTTAGTAGCATTGACGTAGGCTACCGGTTGAGAAGAGTTCATTTCAAATTCATACATACCACCGGAATTCAGTGTTGTAAGCAGACTGCCATCACGATAAACTTGAGTATTGTTATCTGAAGCGGTCACTCGAACGCGGTCACGGGTTCTATTCAGAGAGTTTGTCACAACAAACTCTTTTCCCCATGAAGTTGTGGGCCATGTTTGTTCTACGATATGGTCACAGTAGCCGTAACCGTAAGGGACCTGTGTGCAACGACAACCCGCAAAAACGGCAAATGTTTTACAATCTCTGGATACTACACGTGTTCCGGAAAGGTCTCCGGTTGAAGAAGAGCTTATCATCTGATAGGCTTGTCCTCTGTTGAGTGTAACCGAAAAGGGTGTCCCCGCTGCATGTCCTCCTGCAGTAGTAGAGGGGGTAATGTCTAATATTGTATTGTTTTGTGTTGCTACAAAAGCAACATTACTGCCATCAAAAACACCCGAATAGGTTTGAATTAAATATTCGTTACCTAAAGCAGGGGTAGGTAATACATTCGTTGCGTCAAAAGTGTATGCAATATAGTTGGCGGCGTACAAAGAAATGGTATCGGTTGAAGTAACCCAGATTCCTTTATTTTCAACACTCCCATTACCCGTGCAATATCCTTGAGCATTGGGAATCGACACTTCGGTACGTCCTTGTGCCGGAACGGAAAATGTAGTTGACCATCCGGTATTGGGGTTGCTAATGGTACCCGTGCATGCACGCTGAGCCGAGATGATTAAGTTTGTTGTGGAACTGGTAGAGTGATTATATAAAAAGGTGAGCCAAAAATCTACTCCTTCTGTAGAGGGAACCTGAGCTTTTGCCGAAATCAACATAAAAAAGAAGAATATGAATATTCCGACGTGAGATAAACTCTTTCTGATGCGATGATAAAATAGTTTACGTATCATAGAATTATTAAGAAAAGTGCATAAATCTTAACTTTAGACCAAAAAAAATATTTTTTGTTGCCACAAAATTACACTTTTTTTAATACAAATGATATATAACGTAAAGAAATGTATATTATGATTGTTTTAAACGTTGCTTAACGGTTTCAAAAAGGACAATTCCTGTTGCTACGGAGACATTTAAGGATTCAATCGTGCCGATCATCGGAATTTGCACCCGATCATTACATTTTTTTAGATAATCGTATGCAATCCCTTCATATTCATTACCCATTATAAAACAGAGAGGACCGGAATAATTTTTTTCAAAATGATATTTACTTGCTTTTTCAGTCACTGCCACCACTTCAACCCCGGACTCTTGAAGGAATGTAATCACTTCTCCTAAATTGGAATGTCTGCATACCGGTATTTTATGGAGGGCACCGGCGGAAGTTTTTACGGCATCTTCATTGAGCAATGCTCCGCCTTTCAATGGAAGGATAATGGCATCAACGCCCGCACATTCGGCAGAACGGGCAATGGCTCCGATATTTCGTACATCTGTAATTTTATCCAGAATGAGCAGAAAAGGAACTTTCCCGGCTTCATATACTGCAGGTAAAATGTCGTATATACTTTGGTATTCAATGGAAGATAAAAAAGCTACTACTCCTTGATGATTTCCGCGAGTGTATTTATTAAGTTTTTCAACAGGAACATATTGAAACGGAATTTTATTATGGCGTACTTTGATAAAAAAATCCTTAAACAAATCTCCACCCAAGCCCTTTTGAATCAATATTTTGTCTATCTCTTTGCCACTTTCAATGGCCTCTAAAGCAGCCCGAATTCCGTATATAAAGTTGTCTTGAATCATCTGATTGTTAAATTTCGGCAAAGATACTCATTTTCTTTTTTCTTTGTTTTTTTAATTCGATATCTTTGCATGTTTATCCATCTAAAAATATAGGTATGTCTTTTTTATCAGAATTTGCCCAAATTTTACTTCAACAAGAAAATATCGATTATGAGCGGACTGCGATTATTCTTCCGAACCAACGTGCGAAAAGAGTTTTGCAAAAAGAGTTGGTTCAAGGAATCGGGAAAACCTCTTTTTTACCGCAGATTTATACAATCAGCGATTTGATGGGATTATTGAGTCCTTTACGGAAACAAGATAAAAATAAGTTGTTGTTGCTTTTGTATCAAGTCTATGGGCAGTTTGAACATGCGCAAGGAAAGAGTTTTAATTCGTTCCTCTCCTGGGGGGCTCTTTTTCTTCAAGATATTAATGAAATTGATATGCAGTTGGCAAAAGCGGAAAATATCTTTACCAACTTGTCGGAAGTAAAAGAGATAGATACCTCATTTCTTAAATCTCAATTATCTGAAAATCAGTTAAATTATATTCAGTTTTACACTATTCTGAAAGAAATTTATGAACAATTTATTTCATTACTCTATGAACATAAAATCGGTTATGAGGGATTGATTTATCGTGATGCTGCAGAACATATCGGTCAATATGCCGGAAAATTAGATTATTCCCACTATTTCTTTGTGGGATTTAATGCGCTTTCTCCTTCTGAAATCGAAGTAATTCGCTATTTTCGTGATCATTTTTCAGCGGAAATATTTTTTGATTTAGACCTTTTTTATTATGGAAAAGATAAAAAAACTCATATTTCTCTATTTATTGATCACATTGTAAAAGAGTTACATGTTAATCCTGTTCAAAAAGTGAATAGCCATTATTCGACCATCCCGAAGCAGGTGTATATTTCAGGGGTTTCGCAACAAGTCAATCAAGTAATGCATGCGGCTGAAATTTTGAATTCGATGTCTCCCGAAGAACTTAATGCTACCGCAGTGGTGCTTGCCGATGAAAGTCTGTTGTTGCCTTTCCTCCATGCGTATGATTGTTCGAAAGCCAATCTGACCATGGGCTATCCTTTAAAAGCTTTGCCCGAATATCATTTGCTCGAAACATTGATCAATTTGGTCAAAAATAGTAATCGTTTTTTGGCGGCTGATAAGAATGCAGAAAGAATTTTCTATCATAAGGATGTGATGGCTTTGTATCAAAATCCATTAATAAGAACCTCTTTTTTTGAAAATGAAGATGCTTTTGATTCATTCATTAATGAATTGATACAAAAAAATAAAGTCTTCATGACCTATGATGAAATTCCTAAGATTCACACACTTCCCCTGCCGAATTTAGGACTGAACGGAGAAGCATTGCTTGATGAATGGATTCATTTTTTCCTTTTGATAGAAAAGGAGGTTTTAACGCGTGGATTGTGCTTTATTCATCTGATTATTAAAGAATTAAAAAATGTAATAGATTTACTGCATGAGTTCCCGATTCAGGATGAAATAAACATGGATATTATGGATTATTTTATTCGAGATACACTTGCCGGAAAAACCATTTCAATGCGGGGAGATTTTGATAAAGGATTGCAAGTAATGGGATTGCTTGAAACAAGGTCTCTGGATTTTGACCATGTGATTATGCTTTCGGTAAATGAGGGAATTATCCCGATGGGGAAATCTCAAAATTCTTTATTGTTATACGAAATAAAGAAATATTTTAAAATGCCGACCTTTAAAGAAAAAGATGCCATATATGCTTATCACTTTTTTAGACTTCTTCAGCGGGCGAAAACAGTTCATCTGATTTATGATTGTGATTCTCAAAAATCAGTGGCAGAACCAAGCAGATTTGTACGGCAACTTCAATTTGAAGTACAATCTCAACAATTGCAGGATGTTATCAAAATAGAACAAAGACAAATATCCATACCTCCGAATCAAAATGAAACAAGTGCGAAGATTTCTATTCATAAAGATGAATCTGTTTTAAAAGGTCTTCAGAATATTCGTTATTCTCCTTCGGGGCTGATTCAGTATATCAATTGCCCGCTTCAGTTTTATTTTAGGTATGTTGCTAAGATTAAACCTTTAGAAGAAATTTCGGAGAAAATAGAAGCTTCCATTTTGGGTTTGGTAATCCATCAGGTGCTTGAAGAATTTGCAAATGAAATTATTAATGCAAAAAATAGTGTTTCCGACATTATTTCATCGTATGAAAAAAATATAGAGCAACATATTGAATCCGCTTTTATAAATAATAAAATAAATTCGAATGAGTTGAAAAAAGGCAAACTTTATCTTGCTTTTGAAGTTACCAAAAAATATCTGACTTCCTATTTAAAGAAATTGCGTGAGGAATTTAAGGACGCTCCAGTAGTATTTCTTGGGACAGAAGTGGATGTGGCGACAACGCTGATGGTGGATGATATTACGGTGGTTTATCATGGAAAAATAGACAGAGTGGATTTGAGCGAGAATAAGGTTTTGATATTAGATTTTAAAACCGGCAAAGTGGAAAGTGATAAATTGAAGGTTCTTTATGATCTGGAAGATATCTTTGAAGACAGCTCCTACAAACAAGCTTTTCAATTACTTTCATACGCATTTTTATATCATAAAGATAGTTCCGAATATGCTCATATAAAGACCGATACCTACGAATGTGGCATTGCGAGTCTTCAATCTTTGGTTTCGAATAATCCTAATTATATTCATCTCCTAAAAATTGAGGAAAACAATAAAACCACTTCAACGGAGATTACAACAAAAATACTTGGGGAGTTTGAAGCCCAATTAATAGATCTGTTTAGGAATCTCTTCGATTCGAAAATGGATTTTCATCAAACTGAAAATCTCGATCATTGTAAATATTGTGATTATCAATCGATTTGTAAAAGACAAAATGTTGATTTTGCTTAACTTTTTTCGATTCTGATTCTTGCATCGACTGCCGTAATTGCTGAAGGAGTTCCTAACAGAGGATTGAGGTCCATTTCTGCAATTTCGGGAGCTGCAGTAACCAATGCGGATACCCTGGTTATGGCATCTGCAAACAGTTCTTCGTTCACGGGCTGTTGTCCCCGCACTCCTTGAATAATCTTATAACCACGAAGTTGACGAATTAAAGTCAGGGCTTCTTCATGATTGACGGGAGCTAAAGCAGCTTGAACATCTTTCAACACTTCAACAAAAATACCTCCTAACCCGAAAAGGACTTGATGTCCAAATTTTTCTTCTTTAGATGCGCCAATAAATATTTCAGTTCCGAATAACATCGGATATATTTCAACGGCATAGGTTTCCGGGATTTTGATCAGTCGGTTAAATTCACGAGCCACAGTCTCTATGTCTCTAACGTTCAAGACAACGCCGCCTACGTCCGATTTATGCAAAGGGCCTACCACTTTCATAACCAATGGAAATCCTACTTCTTTAGCAAAAGTTATGGCATCTTTTTCCGTCTTGACTTCAATTTCTCGTTTTCTGTCAATACCGGCAGCATTGAGCAATAATTGAATTTCTTGTAATGATAAATAGCCGTTTTCAGCTTGATCAATCACTTCTCGAATGGCTTTGGTGTCAATAACCGGAAGTTTCGGAGAAGTCGGCTGCGGAAGGGGCGTGTTCATTATTTTAGCCAATGCATTTCCAAAAACACACTCTTCCGGAAAATTGATTCTTTTTTTAGTATTAATAAAATCATCAATTTCGTCTTTAACATTAATGATGGAAGGCAATATGGGGAAGATGGGTTTACGGCAGGTTTTCATTTTTTGATCCAATACTTCATAAACTTCCCAATTGGCGAATAGTCCGGGAGATCCAAAGATGACGGCCATAGCATCAATGTTATCAAAATCATTTTCGCAAGCATCGATGATTTCTCCCAATTGCGTTGCTGTTCCGGTAGCCAAAAAATCAATAGGATTTCCCACGGAAGAGCCCGGGAAGAGTTTGCTCAACAATTTTTCTGCTGCGGGTCCTTCCAAATGAGGAACTTCCAATCCATTATTGGAAAGAACATCTGTAAGCATAACGGCAGGTCCTCCGGCATGAGTGATGATGGCAATATTGCGGCTTTTCACTTCAGGGTGCATAAAGATAGAGCAAACGGTGGTCAGTTCTTCGCGGTTGTGACAACGAACAATTCCGGCTTTGCGAAAGAGTGCTTCAACTGCTACATCTGAAGTGGCAAGAGCTCCGGTATGGGAAGAGGCCGCCCTGCTGCCTGCATTAGACCCACCGGACTTGATGGCTGCAATCTTACAACCTTTGTTGATAAGACTTGTTGCGTGTTGAAGCAATTTCTTAGGGTTGCGAACATTTTCCATATACATCATGATGACACGAGAACTTGTAATAGGATCAAAACTATTGTCTAAATGTTCCAACACCTCTTCAATTCCAATTTGTGCAGAATTACCGACAGCCCAAACACTATTGAAAGATAATCCGTTGGTCATGCCGTATTCTTTGATGAACACTGCAGTTGCCCCCGATCCGGTTATAAAATCTACTCCTTTGGGATTAAGGGGAGGTACAGGGGTATCAAAAGCGCCACAATAGTTCATATTTAGAAATCCGGTGCAATTAGGACCTATTAAACTCCCATTGACAGCATTAATGGTTTCTACGATCTCTTTTTCGAATTGTGCCCCAATCGAATTTTCTTCGGAAAATCCGGCAGAAAGAATAATAAAACCTCCCGTATTTTTTTCATGCGCAAGCACCTTGACGGTGGATGGACAATATTTTGCTGCAATCGCTAAAATAGCACAATCTACTTGGGGTAAATCTTCTACTTTGGAATAACATTGAATACCTTGTACGGTAGTCTCTTTCGGGTTAACAGCAAAAACGGTGCCTCCGAAATTACTCTCCAATAAATTTTTTAATACTTTACCTCCCGGTTTTTGAATGTCCTGAGATGCTCCAATAACTACAATGCTTTTGGGATTTAATAATTTAGGATTTATCATGGAAATTAATATTTATTGATTTATATATGCAAAATTATAAAAAGATAGAATTAATTAATCGTTGGAAAATCAGGAAGAAGGGTGATTTGAGAAGTCGAAAAATCAATAGAAAAAAATAAGTGTTCTTTGCCATTGGTAACTCCGATAACCGGAGCTTGAAGCGTTTGATTGTAGCGGCCGACCTGAGCCAGAACCTCTTGTGTGAGCGCAACGGAAGGAGCTTTACACTCAACCACCAATGCTGCTTTGCCTTGACGATCATGCACTACAATGTCGTATCGTTTCGTTAATTGATTGACTGATATTTGTTTTTCAACAGAAATATGAGATGCGGGAATTTTTTTTTTATCAATAATAAAATGAATAAAAAATTGACGAACTTTTTCTTCTTCGGTCAGGAGGACCCATTTCCTGCGAATGGGATCAAAAATTTCGGTCCGCCCTTCAAATTGTCTTTGCTTAAGCATCATGTTCCATTAATTTTTTAACAATAATGCATCGGAAAGAATTTGTTCCAATACAGTAGGAGAGATATCGCGGGTTATTTCTCCGTCTTTACAATAAGAAATTTGTCCATTTTGTTCTGAAACAATTACGGCAACGGCATCTGTCAAAACAGTGGCCCCAATAGCTGCTCGATGCCTTAACCCTAAATCAGTGGGCAAATGTTCGTCTTTGGATACCGGAAGAATGCACCGAGCTGCCACAATCTTATGATTGTCAATAATAAGCGCTCCATCATGCAAAGGACTATTCTTAAAAAAAATATTCTCAATTAAATCTCTCGAAACAATTGCATCAAGGCGCTCTCCGGTTTCAATGATATCCACCAATGGTGCTTGTCCGGCAAAAACAATTAAAGCACCGGTTTTGGAATTGGACATCCGACGACAAGCCCTCACTACTGCATTAATCTCCAGTTTATAAGTGTCAGAACCGGCTTTTTTGTGGAATTTCCCGCTCAGCATTTTGATAAATTTATTGTTTCCGAAATAGAGTAAAAATTTTCTTATTTCAGGTTGAAAAACAATAATAAGTGCAATAACCCCCACACTGATGACTTGCCCTAATATCTGAGATAAAATAGTAAGCTGAAAAAATGTGGTCAATTTCCATATAATATAAATAATTACGATAGCCCATAAAATTCGTAATGCAGCCGTTCCTTTTAGAAGATTATAGAGTTCAAATAAAATAATACCTACCAAAAGAATATCAATAAAATCATTAATGGTAAATTTTATAAAATCTAATGCAGCTAAAATAGTCATCGTATTATTTTTTGCAAATATACAAAATTAAATGTTTTCCTGTAAATATTGCGCACATTCCTCAAATGTTTTAAACGTATTGTTTTCCGGAATCAAATCCGGAATTACATTCATGGATTGAAGCATATACAATGGTTGAGGTTGGATAATGGTCATTAATACGGTAATTCCTTTGGCTTGCAAATCTTTGATGGCAGTTTCCATAGCATAAAGTCCCGATTGATCCATAAAAGAGACACGTTTCATTCTAATAATAACGATTTCTGCATGTTCCGGTATGCTATGCATCATTTCTTGAAAACCTGTAATAGAACCAAAGAAAATTGGTCCGTTAAGCCGTTGAACATATATTTTTTTTCTTGTTTCTGCAGGGATAGTCTTTTCATCTTCCCATGGCAACTCTTTGTCAAAAGTTGAAATCTCGGCAGAGTGATAACCGCTTTCAACTAAATCGCCGGCTCTTTTCATAAATAAAACACTTGCAATAACCATTCCTATACCCACGGCAATAAGTAGGTCAACAAAAACGGTTAAGAGAAGTACAGAAACCAATACAACGGCATCGGCGCGGGGAATTTTGAATAGATCTTTTAATCCTTTAAAATCAATAATCCCTATGCCAACTGTAATTAAAATTCCGGAAAGTACAGACAGAGGAACAAATTTTACAAACCGTCCCAATCCTAGAAGAATTGCCAAAAGAAACAATGAGTGAATCATTCCGGAGAGTTTTGTACGCCCACCGCTTTTAACATTAACAACGGTTCTCATCGTAGCTCCGGCTCCTGCAATTCCGGAAAAAATGCCTGCAAAGAGGTTCCCAATCCCTTGCCCGATAAGTTCACGGTTGCTATTATGCTTTGTTTTGGTAATATTGTCTGCAACCACAGAAGTTAATAAAGTATCGATCGAACCTAACCCCGCTAAAGTTAAAGCAGGAATGAAAGACATCTTAAGAACATTCCCCCATTCTATGCCTGATAGAGAAAAAGATGAATTGGTAAAAAATGGAAGAGGAAAACCCGAAGGTATTTCTCCGATGATTTTATTGAAATCTTTGAAAAATAGAGAAAAAAGTGTAACTAAAATCAATGCGGTTAACGTTGCCGGTATTTTTTTGGTAATCAATGGAAAAAGATAAATAATAAGAATGGTTACTCCTCCGAATAATAAAGCGTATGGGTCAAAACTTGCAATTTTTGAGGGTAATTGACTAATCATATCTACAATAAGCACAGGAGATTTCATTCCCAATAACGGATAAATTTGCTGAACAATGATGATAATGCCAATCCCACTCATAAATCCGGATAAAACAGGATAGGGAATGTATCGAATATATTTTCCAAGTTTGATAATCCCAAATAGAATTTGAAATAATCCGCATAACATACCGGTTATGGAGAGGGTAATTAAAACGGTTCCCATATCGTGCGTGGTACTTGTCGCCCAAATCCCGGATATTAACGTTGCTGAAATTACCGTCATGGGACCGGTCGGGCCACTGACTTGGGATGGAGTGCCTCCAAATAACGAGGCAAAAAAACCGACCATAATCGCTCCAACTAAACCTGCTAATGCACCAATTGCCCCAATGTTGGCTACATCCTGACTGTCAATAACGCCGAATGCTTGTATCCCAAAAGCTAATGCTAATGGAAGAGCTACAATACCTGCGGTTATTCCTCCAAAAATATCCCCCTTTAAATTTTTAGTTAATGAATTTTTCATTTTTTTAAATTTAGAAAAAAATAAATCAGTTATTGGTATCTTTAAATTTTTAAAATATTGATTTATAATATTTTATTTATTCGATAATTGCATCTGCAAACATACAAAAAATATATAAGAAAATACGAATCTTTTACATATGACGAAACAATATTCAGTAACAATATACTTCCTATAGTTGCGTTTTATAATTTAATAAGGTTAAGACTTTTTTTGTTTAACAAATTATCTCAGAATTAATTATGGAAAATTTTAAATTTTCAAATCCAGTTAAAATCATTTTTGGAAAAGGGATGATTAAAGAATTATCCAAAGAAATTTCTATAAATAAAAAGGTGATGATTTTATATGGTGGGGGGAGTATTAAAAGCAATGGTGTTTATGAGCAAGTGATGTCGGCTCTTCAGAATCATCAGGTGACAGAATTTGGAGGGATAGAGCCAAATCCACATTATGAAACTTGTATGGAAGCAGTCAATAAGATCAAGCAGGATAAGGTAGATTTTTTATTGGCTGTAGGTGGCGGCTCTGTGATTGATGCAACGAAATTCATTGTTGCGGCAGCTTGTTGTGAATATGACCCGTGGAAGTTGATGACTGGCGAGATTCCAATTAGAGATGCAATGCCCTTTGGAACAGTTCTTACGTTGCCTGCTACCGGCTCGGAAATGAATAAGAATTTTGTTGTAACAAAGGCATCGACCAAAGAAAAGTTGGCTTGTTCTTCTCCGTTTGTTTTTCCAAAGTTTTCTGTGTTGGATCCGGAAACAACCTATTCGCTTCCGGCAAAACAAACCGCCAATGGCATTGCAGATGCTTTTGTACATGTGCTTGAACAATATTTGACTGCACATCAAGAGGCATTTATACAAGATTATTTTGCCGAAAGTATTATAAAGGTTTTACTTGAAAAAGGAGTACAAGTATTTCAATCTCCTTCTGATTATGATATCCGCGCCAATTTGATGTGGGCATCCACGTGGGCACTTAATGAATGGATTGCTCAAGGGGTTTCGGAAGATTGGGCTACCCACATGATTGGACATGAATTGACCGCCTTTTATGGAATCGATCACGGCCAAACCCTTGCAATCGTACTACCCGGAGTGATGCACTTGTTAAGGACCCAAAAAGGAGAAAAGATTCTCCGGTTAGGAAAAAATGTCTTTGGCATTAATTCAGGTACGATAGATGAAAGAATTGATATGACTATTCATGAAATAGAGCAATTTTTTCGTTCAATTGGAATAAAAACCAAGTTGTCCGAGTATGGGCTTGGAATTGATGCTATTGATCCTATCGTTGAGCGTTTCAAAGAGAGAAAATGGCAGCTTGGAGAAGCCGGAAATATTGATTATGAAATGATTGAAAAAATATTGCGTTCGAGAATATAGTTTTTTCGGAGCAGCGTCTGATTTATTTGTATTTTTGCAAAAAATAAAATAGATGGAGCCTATTATATGTAAAGATTATAAGGATACGCGTTCCGGATTCGGACAAGGATTACTGGAAGCCGGAAGAGAAAATCCTTCTGTATTTGCTTTATGTGCCGACTTGATTGGAAGTTTGAAAATGGCAGATTTTATTAAAGAATTTCCGGAAAGGTTTATTCAAACGGGCATTGCAGAAGCCAATATGATTGGTATTGCAGCCGGATTGGCATTGAGTGGAAAAATTCCCTTCGCAGGCGGATTTGCCGGCTTTATGTCGGGAAGAGTTTATGATCAAATTCGTGTGTCGGTGGCGTATTCCAATCTGAATGTGAAAATTGCTGCTTCCCATGCTGGTATTACAGTAGGAGAGGATGGGGCCACACATCAAATGATGGAGGATATTGCTCTTATGAAAGCATTGCCGGGAATGGTAGTGCTTAATCCATGTGATTATAACCAAACACGCATGGCGACTCTTGCCGCTGCTGAATATTGCGGTCCGGTATATCTTCGCTTTGGCCGACCTGCAGTTCCTAATTTTACCCCAATAGATCAACCCTTTGTTATCGGAAAAGCTTTGATGATGAATGAAGGGACGGATGTTTCGATTTTTGCAACCGGACACTTGGTTTATCATGCGCTCGAAGCAGCTTATCTGCTTTCTCAACAAGGAGTTTCGGCAGAAGTTATCGATATTCATACAATCAAACCTTTAGACAAAGCGGCAATTATTAATAGTGTTACGAAAACCAAATGTGTGGTTACCGCAGAAGAACATCTGCTTAATGGAGGTATGGGCGATTCTGTTTGTCAATTATTGAGCAGGAATTATCCGGCTCCCGTTGAAATGGTCGGAGTGGATGATGTTTTTGGCGAAAGTGGAAAACCTAAAGAGTTGATGAAAATGTTTGGGTTGGATACCAATGCGGTTCTTCAAGCCGCTCTACGTGTGATTGCGAGGAAATAGTTTTAGATTGAGGTATTGTTAGTTATTATTTATGATGGTAGAATCCGACGAGAAGATTCTTTCCCTTTTTAAAGAAGAAAAAACAAAAGAGAAAGCTTTTAAATTATTGATAGATAAATATCAACGAGATATTTATTATGCTGTGAGAAGAATCGTATATCTTCACGATGATGCCAATGATGTAACTCAAAATGTCTTTATTAAAATATGGAGACATTTAGATGGATTCCGAGGAGATTCATCTTTAAAAACATGGCTTGTAAGAATTTGTGTCAACGAATCTCTCTCGTTTATAGAAAAAAAGAAAAAACTTCTTAATCTTTACGATGATTCCTACACTTCTTATATGTTGAAAACAGTAAAAGAAGAACAATACTTTTCTCCGGATAAAATTCAACATTTAATACAAGAAGCCATTATTCAGTTGCCCGAAAAACAACGAATAGTCTTTTCTATGCGCTATTATGATGAAACTCCCTACGAAGAAATGGCTCAAATACTCAATACTTCTGTGGGAGCACTCAAAGCTTCATACCATTTTGCAGTTCAAAAAGTAGAAGCTTTTCTCTCAAAAAATTCCGAACTTTGATATTAAACTTCTTTTTTTTATAATAGTCAAAATGATGTTTATTAAATAAAAATAGCAGTGAATTTAGATCAGTATCCCAAAAAAGAATTTTTTGAAGTCCCTGAGCATTATTTTGATGAACTTCCCAATAAGGTGCTTAATGCCATTCATCAAGAGAAAAAATATGTGCTTAGAAAAAGATTGTGGATGATATCTTCATCTGTTGCTGCTGCGATGATTGTGCTTTTGGGAGTGTCATTTTTCTTGACCAATCCGAATAACGATGATAATATTTCTTTAGAAGTAGAAAAGGTTGAAGTCGATTCTCTTCCCTCTGCAGTTGAACTGGCTAAATCTGAAGATGTTTCTTTTCCTGATATGGTTGATGAAGAATCTTCTTCGGTGAAGCAAGAACGGGGGACGACTTCTATGTCCACTCCAGTTGAAAAAATAGTTAAACCTTCAACCGAAGAACCCGATTTCTGTAATCTTGATATGCAAATTATAGAATATTATTCCGAGGATATTGTTAGTAATGAATATAATGAATTAAAATAAAAAGTTATGAAAAAAATTATGCTAAGTGCCATCATCATATTGGCCGTTGCGTTTCAGGCTCAAGCTCAGCCCAAGCAATCACCGCAAACCCAAGGAAATGAAAATATAGTACAGAATATAGATCAGGAAGAAACTAACTGTCGTAATGTCAGTGTTTTGAAAAGACAGTATATTCAGGATAGTCTTCAACTTGATGCAGTTCAAGCAAAGAAATTTTGGGCAGTATATGATAAATATGAACAAAAAGAACAAGACATACATGATGAATTTCATAAGTTTAAAAAAGAACAGATGTCTCCCAATGGCCAAGAAAGAGTACAATATAAAAATTTATCGGACGAGCAAAAGGTAATCTTTCTTGAAAAGAAAACACGCATGAAAACGGAATTGTCTAATATAGAACAAGAATTATTTCTTGAACTTAAGCAAATATTAGATCCTGAAACCCTTGTTCGATTCTATCAACTGGAAAGAAATTTTAGAAAAGAGATGGTTCAGAAATCAAGGTTGGAAAGAAAAGAAAAAGAAAATAGCGGTACGATCCCCACGAAACGCAGAAGGTGAGAGAGCTAAATAGGTTTAAAGAATTAAGAAAAAAATTTCATCAACTTGCGGAACCCTCCGGTTTAGAGAAGGGGACCGCAAGTTTGATTTGTGATGAGCTTGAAAAATACAATCCCTATAAAATTCATACATTTCATGATTCTTATAGTGTGCTGGCAGAATGGCGTTTTTCCGATGATCTGCGTACTATTTTGATTCGCGGAGATATAGATGCCGTCAAAGTTAAAGAGACTCTTTCACTTCCTTATGCTTCTTTCAGAGAAGATGTTTCCCATAAATGCGGTCACGATGGTCATATTGTCATTTTGTTAGAAGTGGCAAGGAAATTATCTGAAATGTATCTGCCTTTTGGGAGAGTGCTCCTTTTTTTTCAGGCAGAAGAAGAGTCGGGACAAGGTGCCCGCAAATTATTGCACCAACCTTTGCTTGCTCATTATGATATTGTCAGAATTTTTGGGTTTCATAATATTCCGGGATTTCCCACAAATAGTATTATTTGTCGAGAAGAGTCTTTTACATGTTCCGTAATTAGTTGTGATATTACTATCGAAGGAAAGAGTGCGCATGCAGCAGAACCCGAAAATGGAATATCGCCTATTCCGGCAGCATTCCAACTTCTGGAATCGGTCGCTCATTTTAATCAACCTGATTTGGAACAAGAGAATTATTGCTTAGTTACTCCTATTGAAGTACATCTTGGCGAAAAAGCATACGGAGTGGCCGCAGGAAATGGTGTGATTCGCTTGACTTTAAGAACCAATAACGAAAAACAACTTAATTTTATAAAACAGTCTATAGAACAACTCATTTCTCACATCGAAAGTCAAACATCAGGATTAAGGATGAGCATTGATTGGCTGGAACACTTTGTTTCTGTCCGGAATAATCCTTCAGCGGTTGCTGAAATTACTTCTGCGTCAAAAGAGTTAGGGGTGCAATATATGATAAAACAAACCCCTTTTACATGGGGAGAAGATTTTGGGTTTTTCACTCAAAAGTATTCTGGCGCCATGTTTGGCATTGGAGCAGGGGAGACGCAACCATCGTTACATAACTCCAACTATGATTTTCCGGATGAAATTGGTCCCGTTACCGTTGAATTGTTGTGTCGTCTGATTCAGAATTTCTTTTCTGAATCACTATTGTCCGATAAAAAGTTATAAAGTAAGGGGGTAATTTTTCAATCCACCCCCATTACTCTTTTTTGTAGTTTTGTATCGACCAAAATATAAACCTACAATGAGCAAAAATACGAATT
>Ga0116193_1001702_pt1 | contig 17701 bp, 17 predicted proteins | sample AD_UKC115_MetaG_FD_89892 | JGI IMG/M metagenome (GOLD analysis project Ga0116193, IMG submission 89892) | Active sludge microbial communities of municipal wastewater-treating anaerobic digesters from Hong Kong - AD_UKC115_MetaG | ecosystem: Engineered > Bioreactor > Anaerobic > Digestate... | reverse complement strand
TCATCATCGTCCACAAGCTCTTGAGCGTCATCATACCATTTGTGAATATGGTGACGTTCAGCATAAGATTTGGCTTTCTTTGGATCTCTGCTCATGACAGCAACAACTTCAGACCCTTCTACCATTGAAAAAGCCGGATCGCTTTTTTTCTCAGTAACTTCTCCACATCCTATAAATCCCCAACGAATCATTTGTAATATTTGTTTATAAGTTCTTTATATTTCTTTGTTTTCTTAAATTGTGCTATCCACTGGTTGAGAGCCGATAACAATTCTTTTTGCTTCCCACTCACTCCCCATGAATAGAATTGGTTGAAGCTGATATCAGTATTCATATCCAATTGTGGATAATATTTTGTTGCCGCTTGCCCCGTATTTCGAGAACATACAGCATAATCTATATCCTTGTGAGCGACCATCGCCATCAGTTGTTCCGAATTGTATTTTTTTAATTCTTTCACGTAGATAGTATCGCCTATTTCCTGCATCAGGTTATGAATGCGATTAATGACATTAGAATGTTCCGGTACGTACAACACCTTCTTTGCAAGCTGAAGCTGGCTGCTCACAAAACCAGTATCATGAACGCTTTCCTTTTTTCGTTGCACCAGCACCTGTTTGTCAAGTAAAATAGGTGTAGTGTAATTAATGGATGAATCTTTTGATTCAGAGGTTACCATAATACCCGTGATGATGATGTCACACATATCGTTTTTAAGCAGGGCTTTCTGTTTTTCTAATGAATTTTCAGGAATCACTTCTATTTTGAGGTGTTTGCTTTCAGCAAAAATCTTAGCTAATTCATAATAGAAGCCCATAGTAGAATCTCCTTCCATGCGGAAACTTGAGTTGCTGTATTCACAAGTTACCTTGAGAATACCTTCTTTCCTGATTTCTTTGTAATTCCTTGGTAATTCTTTTCTTATTTCAGATACGCATTTCACTATCAGCAGTATCATTAAGAAGAGAATTACTACACCGATAATCAGATATAGTTTCCTTTTTTCATTCATCTTTTAGTTATAGAAGTTCCAGGAAATACCTAATTTAAGCACACGCGGGTTGATAGGGTAGTGAGGGGCAAGGAAATACTCACGGTTTCCGGAACCACTGTTCACGTGATAGAACATCAGGTAGAAACGTGTGTGTTTCCATTCTACGTTTACATAAGCATTCACAATAGGGTAATTGCCTATTTCCATTTTGTTTCCGCTGTTTTGCAGAGCAAAGCTCCCAATGGCGGATGAATAGTCAGGTGCATAATATTTTGAAAAATATCTGACGTCAGCTCCAAGTTCCGCTTTCAGTACATTTTTTACCAATGTTCCTTTTAAATAAAGATTGCTGTACACCGATAGATTCGGCAATGGCAGGACATCTTTATTGCTGCTTTTCTGATAAGTCACTTCATTGTCCCAGTGAAAGACGCCTACATGAAGATCCTGTTTCAGCGTAGCGCTGAGAATCTGGATATTGTCAGTGTTTTGATAAACTCCGACATTATGATGCCAGGCTGTTGTTCCATTGGATGTATAAGAATTACCGTTTAGGGCAAGATAGGTATAGTTCTTGACATTCTCTACACCTATACGAAGGTACGTTCCCAGTTTTTTTGCAGTAAAAATACCTTCCAAACGGGTTCGCATTTCTTTGGAGAGATTATCATTGTCCCACCATAAATGTTGTGAATGGTAATGGCGGTAAAGGAATGTCGGCAATAGATTTGTCATGGAACCTCTTGCCTGTAGTCCTAGTGTGTCACCTAGAAATTTGAAGTTGAAGTTAGCATTTCCTTCCAGTCTGAATTCGCCCATTGCATCTCCGGCTAAGCTTGTTTCACCCAAGAGTCTGTAGTGGAAAGCCTTGCCTTGATAACGTGAAAGTTCACCACCTATTTTGATGATATTTTCCTTGTATTCTATGCTCGATTGTTGTAACGGATTGGTCCCTGCAATTGTATCAGGCATATTGAATGACCTTAATTCATGGCTGATATAGGCCACCAGTCCACTTTGTATCCATTTATTGAATCCTTCGCACAATTCTATTCCAAAGGTGTTCTTTACACTCATGTATTTGGTCTTGTCATAGATTGAATCGTTAGGATAGTAAGTTTTCTCATAATAGTTGCTCGGAACTTCATTACTGATATAGCGATGTTTGTTTGTTTCGAATTTCAGTGTATGAATGAATCTGGTTACTGGAACGAATTCACGAATGATAGTATCATTGGGATTCATTTTGATGTCTTTGTCATTCTTTGCTTCTATTTTGTTGATGGCACTGCCCGATTGAATTTCTTTTTGGGGCTTTTCTCCTTTATTTGGAAAATCCGGGCGTTTGTTTCCCAGAGGAGTATTTTTCTTGTTTTCTCCCTTTTTTAAAAGAGATTTATCTACTATTTTATCTTTATAAAAACCTATTCCATAGTTATGAGTCAGAAAAGCAGAGAATAATTTATCTTTGTTCCAGGTACTTTCCATTTGGGTAGGAATGTCACTGCTGCTCAGCTTTTTTGAAAAGTCTTCTGGGTTAGTGATATACTTGTCATTGGTTATTCCTCCATTTTCAGCCCTTTTCAAGTCATAGCTTGTGAGAATCAGATGCATGTTGTATCTGTCTCCTAAATATGAAGCAAAAACCGTTCCGTTGAAGAAGGAAGTCGACTGGCTGTTGTAATATCCTCTGCCGTACATATAATCGAAAAGGAATCCGACGCCTAGCTTTTTATTTACGTTTGTTGCAAAATATGACTTGAATTGATCTTCACCGGTCACTTTATCACCGGCAAAGAGGTAAGACAGATTGGTAAATGGTGATTTGGTATTGGTAAAAAAGAAATCTTGTGGCTTTCTGATAAACATGTCCAGCGGCTGGATAAACAGATCTTGTTGGTTTTCCGGTCTGTTGAAATATATTCTTGACAATCTGGGTGATCCCATGTTGCCTAAATGATTATATTCCCCGTTCGTGCCTTCGGAGAGGGATACCCCTTGAAAAGAATGAGTAAGTGTGTCTGCATCAACCTTTATAACCCGTCCGAAGCGCTCATCAACATGCCATTGATGTACTTCTACCGGGACGTTGGTTGTCTCTGTACTGTCATTTCCATGGGTGTTTCCTCTGTTGGCCTGACCTTCATTCAAGCGATTCTGTGCCATGGTCAATGAGAAGAACAAAATATTGAAAATCAAATATATGATGGTTCTCTTCATATTCTACTCAATTTGTGTGGCAAAGGTAAGAAAAAAATACGAAAGAAAAGGTCGGCTTTCTCTATTTTAGTATAGATGCAGATTATTTATTCTTGTTTTACAACAAGAAAGCCGGTCATACTTAAAGTGTGACCGGCTTGTATAAAATAGGAAAGAATGGTTATTTTTTCGAAATGAGTTCCATTCCTTTTTTGATTGCTTCTTCGTTCATCGGAATCAAGTTGTGATGACGTTCAGGCAGCGTCTTTTTCAATCCGGCAATGACACTTTCCAAGCTTACTATTGGATGGAGTTTGAGAAGACCGCCCAATATAATCATATTGAATGCTTTCATGTTATTCATTTCAGCCGCAGCATCCATTGCATCTATTCTGTAAATATGAATATCTGTGCGGGTAGGGGGTTCACTGATTCCGTAACCGTCATAGATTAGGGTTCCGCCCGGTTTCACTTTGTTCTCGAATTTCTTCATGGAAGGCTGATTCAAGATGATGGCTGTATCATATTTGCTGAGAATAGGTGAAGAAATACGTTCATCACTTATGATTACTGTTACGTTGGCTGTTCCGCCTCTTTGTTCTGGTCCGTAAGCCGGCATCCAGGTAACTTCTTTTCCGTCCATCAATCCGGAGTAAGCCAGGATTTTACCCATACTTAGCACGCCCTGACCTCCAAATCCTGCTATAATGATTTCTTCTTTCATAACGTTTGGTCTTTATCTTTGATGTCACCTAATGGATAGAACGGGAACATGTGTTCTTCCATCCACTTATTGGATTTTTCAGGTGTAAGTTTCCAGCCGGAGCTGCATGTGCAGACAAATTCAACCAAGTTGGAACCTTTACCGTTCATTGAATTCTCGAAAGCTTTGCGCAGAGCTTTTTTGGCCTTGCGTATTGCAGCTACAGTATGTACTGCCTGACGGGTTACATAATATGTACCTTCCATTTGCGCTGCCATTTCCGTAATCTTCAACGGATATCCGTGGAGATTGACATCTCGTCCGTATGGGCAAGTGGATGTCTTCATTCCTACAAGAGTTGTCGGAGCCATCTGCCCTCCTGTCATACCGTAAATGGCATTGTTAATGAAGATGATGGTTATATGTTCGCCTCTGTTCAGGGCATGGATTGTTTCTGCTGCACCAATGCAGGCAAGATCACCATCACCTTGATAGGTGAATATCAGTCTGTCTGGCCACAGACGTTTTATGGCTGTTGCCAAGGCAGGTGCTCTACCGTGTGCAGCTTCCTGCCAGTCTATATCAATGTAATTATAGGCAAATACACCGCAACCAACGGGGCTGATGCCAACTGATTTTTCTTCCAATCCCATCTCTTCAATGACCTCAGCGATGAGTTTATGGACTACTCCGTGGCTGCAACCCGGGCAATAATGCATCGGATTGTCATTCATCAAAGTAGGTTTGGTATAAACCAGATTTTCCGGTTTTATTATTTCTTCTTTTGTCATAATTCTAACAATATTTTAACGCATGAAACGGATAAAAAATTCCACCATTTTAATGAAGAGTGAGGCCGCACATACATAAATGAACGGATGCTTGTCTTCCACGAAAAAGTACAGACAGACAGAAGCTACAGCACCAATCATGAAGATTATGTTGAGGATTAGTCTTATTTTGTCGGTATTCATGGTGATCTTTATTTAATCAGTTTTTCTTTTACAGCTTGAATTACTTCATCAGGGTCGGGGACAATTCCACCGACACGTCCAAAAAACTCAACAGGCTTAGTTCCGTTAACGGCCAGGCGGATATCTTCTACCATCTGTCCGCAGTTCAGTTCAACCGAGAGGATTCCTTTCACTTGAGCAGCGCGTTTCTTGATTTGTTCTGTTGGGAACGGCCAAAGGGTGATAGGTCTGAGCAAGCCTATTTTAATGCCTTTCTTGCGCATGGATTCAATGCTCTTCAATGCTATTCTGGCGCAAGATCCAAATGCGATAATCAGATATTCAGCATCCTCGCAATACAATTCTTCGAAACGAACTTCGTTCTTCTCTATTTCCTTGTATTTCTTTTGCAAATGGATGTTTCTCTGTTCCATGATTGCAGGATCCAGTTCCAAAGATGTGATGACATTGATTCCGCGGTTCTTGGTATGCCCGGTAGAAGCCCATGGGCATTGCTCAATCACTTCCTCATCCGTACGTCTGGGCTTTTGCTCTGGAAGAACCACTTTTTCCATCATCTGGCCAACTACGCCATCTGCCAGAATCATGGCAGGGTTGCGATATTTAAAAGCCAGTTCAAAAGAAAGACCGACAAAATCAGCCATTTCCTGTACTGACGAAGGAGCCAGTACGATCAGACGATAATCTCCATGTCCGCCGCCTTTTACGCTTTGGAAATAGTCTCCTTGACTAGGCTGGATAGTTCCCAAACCGGGACCTCCGCGCTGAACATTCACAATCAGACAAGGAAGTTCTGCACCTGCTATATAGGAAATACCTTCCTGCATCAGGCTGACGCCCGGACTGGAAGATGAAGTCATTACCATTTTCCCGGCACCGGCACCTCCGTAAACCATGTTGATTGAAGCTACTTCACTTTCGGCCTGGACCACTACCATGCCTGTGGTTTCCCAAGGCTTAAGTTCTGAGAGTGTTTCCAATACCTCTGATTGTGGAGTAATAGGATAACCGAAGTATCCGTCGGCACCGCATAAAATGGCAGCGCGGGCGATAGCCTCGTTTCCTTTCATTAATACTATTTTTCCTTCTGACATATTATTGGATCTTAACTTTATATACTGAAATGCATCCATCCGGACAAACTGTGGCACAAGATGTGCAACCGTTGCAGGCATCAGTGTCAATTTGAGTTGCGAACGGATATCCTTTCGTATTCACTTCTTTATGAGTAAGAGCGAGAATGTGTAATGGGCAAGCGATGACGCACAGATTGCATCCTTTGCAGCGTTCTGTGTTTACTACAATTGCTCCTTTTATTTTTGCCATATCACTATATATTTATTGGTTAAACATATCCTTATTGTAGAAATTCAGAATGTCCATAGTCATCTTATAAGCACCGGATGCAGGACTTTCCGGGTTTATTTGCATTGCTTCCAGATAATTGTTGATAGCCATTTGCCAGTTCCCAGACTTGCGGTAAGCATTGCCTCTCAAGTAAAACAGTTCATCATTTGGTTTTTCTGCCTGATCTATAAGGATGGAAAGCTCTTCAATAGCTTCTCCCACCTCGTTGTTTTCAAGCATCCCTTTTATTTTGCTTATATTCGGCATATTCTATGGTCTTCTAAAAATCATGGCAAAGATAGTTCATTATCCTTGGCTATCATAGAACAAATCACTTATTAAATGTTTTTTAACATCGAAATCGGTCTATTTCATCCAAACGTGAAGCACTTCGCCTATATACATCTTGTGCATGGCTTTCCCTTCCCATTGTGCTTTTAGTTTTTCATCCTTCACGGCATCTGTAGTAAAGCTTTGTGTAAGGATTTTCTTGCATTCTACAATCAACCATGCTTCATTGAATGCCATAGTCCCGTCCGGGGTACTGATAGGGGTCAGTCCTGAACCTTTGACTTTGTTTTCGTCTCTACCTGAATGGTTGCCGCAGTATTGCAGTGCTTTCTTATAATTGCTTTTATAGAAAGTCAATGTATAGGTGTCGTTTTTCTCAATCAGTTGGTATGTGTATCGGGATGGGAGTATATAGCAAGTCATGACCGGGCGTCCGTATAATTGTCCGAAAGTGCCCCAACTTGCTGTCATCATATTGAATTTTTCCTTGTTTCCACTGGTTATCAGCATCCAGTCTTTTGAAATCAGTTCATAGAAGTTACCCGGTATGTCACTGGCTTTTACTTCCCTGTAACCTTTCATGGATGAAACAGCAGAATCATCCAGAGGTTTAGCTTCGGTTTTTCCTTCAGCTATATCCTTGATTTCGACAGCTGCCGGAGATTTTTCTTTCTTAAGGATCATTTTATTCTGGCTCTCCTCTACAGGAGCTTGTTCCGTCACTGTGTTGTCGGCAGATACGGAAGTTGTTGGTGCCGTAATGATTCGTACAGCTTTATTTTCATCTTCCTTTTTAACTTTTTCTTCAGTCTTAGTTTCTTTTTTCAGCAAGGATCCGGCGATGGCCTTTTCTATTCCGTCAAAAAGTTCGTCTTTCAAATCGATGGTATTGCTGCGGAATTTACCGGTCATTCGTGAAAGCTTTGTTTTCGTTTTGTTGAGTGCCATTTCATCGGTAATCCAATCTTCAGCTTTGTATCGTTGTCCGCCATCGCGATTTTCGTCATATAAATAACGTATTCTGCTCATGTCCAGTTTGCAGGAGCCATCTGTACATTCTGCATGAAGCATGTAGTAGATTCGTGTTCTGTCAAGAGAAAGAGCCGAACTGCTAAATACGATATATTCTTCGCCTATGCCTACCAGGTCACCTTTGGATGCATCTGCCAGGGTTACTTTGCAAGAGGGGAACTTCTCGTTTTCGGCAAATCGTTTTTGCATATAGTTTTTCACTATTTCGAATAATTGCTGCTGGTTGAGCGGCGCCTTGATTTCTGTTGTGAAAGTCACCTTACCGTCTATTACAGGAACGGCATTTTCCAGATATTTCTTATCGTCTTGTGCATTCGCTATGAGCGGCAGGCACAATAACAAGCCAAGAATGATTTTTTTCATACTCTTATAATTTATTATGCATGCAAATTTATGTTTTATCTTTGGTTTAAGCAAACATTCGATGAAAATAAAATAGGGGCGCTTCACAGCGCCCCTATTCGCAAACTTAAAACAACCAACAAAAGAAATTAGGCGGGATCAGTCATCTTTGGGATCAAATCACCCGTCTAACGAAATGTAATTATCTGATGAAGAGTATTTCGCGATATTTAGGCAAAGTCCACATCTGATCGTCTACAATCAGTTCCAACTTGTCTATATGATATCGTATTTCCTCTAGCTTAGGTGCTATCGTATCGTGGTAGGCAATAGCTTTTGAACGTTCGTCAGTCAGCTTGTTTGCCACCTTGCGTGCCTCGATCATTGCATCAACATGTTCTTTGATGAAAATGGTTCTTTCGGCAATTTCCTTGATGATAGCCAGATTTTCTGCCGATAGTTTGGCAGCTTCTTCACCCGGGAAGAGGTCTTTCATCTTGTAAACATTGTCTACTAGCTCGCATTGGTATTTTGTAGCAACGGGAATGATATGATTCATGGCCAAATCTCCCAATACGCGTGCTTCAATTTGAATCTTTTTCGTGTAAGTTTCCCATTTCACTTCGTTGCGAGCTTCCAGTTCTTTTTGAGTCATGACACCCGTGCTTTCAAACATCCGGATACTGCTTTCCTTCAAGTAATTGTCAAAAATGATAGGGCAGCTTGTTTCGCAATCCAAACCACGTTTGGCAGCTTCTTCTTTCCATTCATCGGAATAACCGTTTCCGTCAAAGCGGATTGGTTTGCATTCTTTGATGTATTTGCGGATTATTTCCAGAATGGCACTCATCTTGGGTTCTCCTTTTTCAATCAATGCATCAACATCTTTCTTGAAGATAATCAGTTGTTCTGCAACAGCTGTGTTCAGGGCTATCATGGCCGAAGCACAGTTTGCTTCAGAACCGACAGCACGGAATTCGAAACGATTTCCTGTAAAAGCGAAAGGTGAAGTACGGTTTCGGTCTGTATTGTCAACAAAGATTTCTGGAATCTGCGGAATATCCAGTTTCATTCCTTGTTTGCCGCTCAGCGTGATGAGTTCGTCTTTGGTGGTTTCTTCCAAATGATCCAGGACTTGGGTAAGCTGTTTGCCCAGGAAGCTGGAAATGATGGCAGGAGGTGCTTCATTGGCACCCAGACGGTGCGCATTGGTTGCACTCATGATGCTGGCTTTCAGCAATCCGTTGTGGTGATATACAGCCATTAAGGTATTGACGATAAATGTCACAAAGCGCAGATTGTCTTCCGGAGTCTTTCCGGGACCCATCAAGAGAATTCCCGTATCGGTACCCAAAGACCAGTTGTTGTGCTTTCCTGAACCATTGATTCCTTTGAACGGTTTTTCATGGAGCAGTACTCTGAATCCGTGACGGCGTGCCACTTTACGCATCAGTGACATCAAGAGCATGTTATGATCGACAGCCAAGTTGCATTCTTCGAAAATAGGGGCCAATTCAAATTGGTTCGGTGCAACTTCGTTATGACGGGTTTTGCAAGGAATCCCTAATTCCAGAGCCTGTATTTCCAGGTCTTTCATAAATGCGGCTACACGGGTAGGAATGGCTCCGAAATAATGGTCTTCCAACTGTTGGTTCTTGGAAGATTCGTGTCCCATCAAGGTACGTCCTGTAAGCAATAGATCAGGACGGGCTGCATATAAACCTTCGTCTACGAGGAAGTATTCCTGTTCCCATCCAAGGTTGGCGATGACTTTCTTGACTTCCGGGTTGAAATAATGGCAAACGTCAACGGCTGCCTTGTCAACTGCGCGGAGAGCTTTCAGCAACGGTGCCTTATAGTCAAGGGCTTCACCTGTATAAGCGATGAATACGGTTGGGATGCAAAGAGTATCATCTACCACAAACACGGGTGATGAAGGATCCCATGCGCTATATCCGCGGGCTTCAAACGTATTGCGAATACCGCCGCTAGGGAATGAAGAAGCATCAGGCTCCTGCTGTACGAGCAGTTTTCCGGAAAATTCTTCCATCATACCGCCCTTGCCGTCGTGTTCCACGAAGGCATCATGCTTTTCGGCTGTTCCTTCAGTCAACGGCTGAAACCAGTGTGTATAGTGAGTCACGCCCAGTTCAGTAGCCCACTTTTTCATTCCATTGGCTACCTCGTTGGCAATGCTCCGATCCAATGGTGCGCCATTGTCAATTACGTCAGTCAGCTTTGTATAAACCTGACTTGGAAGATATTTGAACATCTTCTCTTTGTTGAATACATATTTTGCAAAGTATTCAGACGGGCGTTCCGTTGGGGGAATCACATCTACAGCTTTCTTTTTGAATGCTGTATCAACAACCTTAAATCTCAAATTTGTTGCCATAATGCTTAATTTGTTAGTTATTAATGTTTGTTATTAAATTTCTTCTTTTTCTGTTCCCAGGCAGGCGGTCAAACCCACCTGAGATAAATTCTGTTCAAAATTACGGCTTTTTGCTGACTTTTAATTCAAAAAACTGTAGTTTTTATCAGTTGTATGCAGTTTCACCATGTTCGTAGATGTCCAGACCTTCTTCTTCAATTCTGGCCGGTACTCTCAGCCCGTGAATTTTCTTGATTGCCCAGAACAGAATCACACCGCTGAGAATTGTCCATGCTGCCACGGTCAGTGAACCGAACAATTGGGCGCCGAGCAGATTTACACCGCCGCCGTAGAACAATCCGCCTTTTGTCGCGAATAAACCTACGAATACGGTTCCAAGGAATCCGCTTACTCCGTGTACGGCCGAAGCACCTACAGGGTCGTCTACATGGAGCTTGTTGTCAATGAATTCCACTGCCAGAACCATACAGATTGCACAGATGGCACCAATGAAAACCGCTCCAGTTTCGGATACTGCGTCACATCCTGCGGTAATGCCTACCAATCCAGCCAAAATACCATTCAACATCATGGATAGTGATGGTTTTCCATATCTTATCCAGCATGTAAAGATTGTTGCCAACCCTCCGGCAGCTGCTGCCAGGTTCGTTGTAACAAATACATGGGAGATAGCAATGCGGTTCACTTCACCAGATGCAGCTAGTTGAGATCCTGGATTGAATCCGAACCATCCGAACCACAGGATGAATACTCCCAAAGAAGCTAGAGACAGGGAATGTCCCGGAATAGCACGACTCTTGCCGTCCTTTGTGTATTTCCCGATACGCGGACCCAGGAAACAAGCTCCGATAAAACCAAGGATACCACCCACTTCATGAACAATAGTAGAGCCTGCAAAGTCATGGAATATGGTTCCGAAGGTGTTCATCATAAAGCTGCCGTCCGTTGCATTCATCAACCAGCCGCCACCCCAGGTCCAATGACCTTCTACAGGATAAATCAGCAAACTGATGACAAAAGAGTAGACCATATACATGGAGAACTTCGTACGTTCGGCCATAGAACCCGATACGATGGTTGCGGATGTTCCGCAGAAAACTGTTTCAAAGATCAAAAAACCTTCAGTCGGCAGTCCCGCACTGTTCGTGTAGAAAGATAAATCGCCGAAATTAGGCATTCCTATGAATCCTCCCTGACCAAACATGAATCCGAATCCTACAAACCAGAAAAGGATGGATGCAATCAAGAAGTCAACAAAGTTTTTCATCAAAATATTTGCCGTGTTCTTTGTACGGGTAAATCCTGCTTCGCAGAATGCAAATCCGGGTTGCATGAAGAACACCAGCATCGCAGCCAGCAACATCCATACTGTATTGATGGAAACCGAGTTGTCCGCAATCATTTTAACTATATTGTCCGGAGCTTCTGCCGCTGCGGCTGGCATGGCGAACAGCAATATTAAGGCTGCAACAGCCCCTGTTCTATATCTATTTAATCGTTTCATTGTCATTTTATTTTGTGTTAATGTTGTGCTTGTGTGTGTTTTTTTATTTTTCCTGTTCGGCGTTGTAGAGTGCAATGTCGCCTCTTTCTCCGGTTCGTATCCGGATGGAGTCCTCTATCGGGATCACGAAGATTCTTCCGTCTCCGATTTCTCCGGTATGTGCGGCCGACATGACTGCCTGTATAGTCTTTTCCACATTCTTGTCACGCACGACAATGGAAATCAGGATTCTCTCAATACAGCTGGTATTGTAGCATACTCCTCGATAAATCCGAGCCTGCCGCATTTTACCTTCTCCTCGCACGTCGTAGTACGAAAACCATTCTATGTCCGCTGCAAGCAAAGCTTCCTTCACTTCTTCGAACTTGGTTTTTCTGATAATAGCTTCAATCTTTTTCATAACCTTAAAATTTAAAAATATATTTTGTTCGTGTTTCTGTTATAATTTTATTCCGAATACGAAGTAAGCACCTTCCGTTGCCGGATTAAATGTTATTTTTGCATACGCCGGGACAGAAAATGTTTCCGTTATTTTCATGTCTTTGGTAGCTCCGATTCCTATATTACTCACTTCGAACCCATTTGCTCCACCGTTGTAAAAAGTCGTTTCCCAAGGAGTTGCTCCAATTTCTGCCGACCAGTCAAGTCCTCCCAATTTGAAGGGCACGGACAAGTTTATGAAAGAAGAGTAGGCTCTGTCGCCGTTTGATTTAAATCCGTCGTTTCCTGCAAAGTTTGTGAACCAGTTCAAAGCCATCGGACCGAAATTATAACCGATGTTGGCTTCGAATACGTGAGCCGTGTTGCGTGCGCCGTAGTGAAAATACTGTGCAGGGCTCTCTTTGCTGGTAAACCAATAATCTGTAACACCCAATGTCAGTCCACCAGTCGTGTAGGCTAGGGTCAGATCGAATTCTTTCGTATCTTTTGAGTCAATGCCTACAGAACCCCAGGCTCCTAATGACAATCCTCCGTATGCCACACCCAGCGAAGGCTGGATGCTAACATTTCCCAAATCCTGACCACGCCAAATGTAACCGCTGACGATATCGGCACTTACCGATGTTTCCACTTTATTATCCTGAGCTATTGCCAAAATAGGCACCGACATCACGGCTGCAATCACACAAGCCGTTTTTTTCAATGATTTTTCCATAATCTTTTTACCTTTTTTAGTGAATAAATAATTTGAATTATATATGGTATATCCTGGATATCTGATGTCGTCCTATTATATCAATGTTCTATTTCAACCATTTGGACAGCCTTCGCATTGCTTCTTTGCAATTGTCGGTATCACCGAAAGCTGTCAGTCTGATGTAACCTTCTCCGCTAGGTCCGAATCCTACACCCGGAGTGCACACCACGTTTGCCTCATAGAGCATTTCGTCGAAGAATTTCCATGACGACTTTCCGTTTGGAGTCTTCACCCAAATGTAAGGGGCATTTTCTCCGCCGTACACTTGCAATCCTACATCCTTCAGTCCTTCACGCATGATTCTTGCGTTGTTCATATAATATTGTATCGTTTCTTTTATCTGCATTTTCCCTTCCGGAGTATAAATGGCTTCAGCACCTCTTTGAGAAATGTAGGAAGTCCCGTTGAATTTTGTGCATTGTCTGCGGTTCCAAAGTCTGTTCAAGGAAATCCGTTCGCCCGTGAGTCTTCCGGCAGTCAGTTCTTTCGGCACTACGGTGTACCCGCATCTCACTCCTGTGAATCCGGCTGTTTTGGAATAACTGTGAAACTCAATGGCTACTTTTTTCGCACCTTTTATTTCATAGATGGAATGCGGAATGGCGGGATCCTGTATGAAAGCCTCGTAAGCAGCGTCATACATAATCAGCGTATCGTTTGTTAAAGCATAATGAACCCACTTTTTCAGTTCCTCTTTAGAGATGACAGTGCCCGTCGGGTTATTGGGGTAACACAAATAAATAATATCTATTCTTTGATCCGGTATGGCCGGTACAAAATTGTTTTCGCTTGTGCAAGGCATATAAACCACATTGCTCCATTTCCCGTCTTCAAGGATTCCGGCTCTTCCGCACATCACATTGGAGTCTATATATACCGGATAGATGGGATCGGTTACCCCGATGCTATTGTCATGGCGGAGTATGTCACCGATGTTTCCCGTATCGCTTTTGGCACCGTCACTAATGAATATTTCACTGGCTTCCAGGTGTACACCTCTGGGTGCAAAATCATTCTTTATAATTGCTTCGGCCAAGAAGTCATATCCTTGTTCCGGTCCGTATCCTCTGAAAGTCTTTTGATTTGCCATTTCGTCAACCGCCTTATGCATGGCTTCGACGACAGCCGGACACAATGGCCGGGTAACGTCCCCGATACCCAGACTTATCACATTTGATTTCGGATGCGTCACTTTGAAAGTGTTTACCTTCTTTGCAATATCCGAAAAAAGATAATTGTCAGGTAATTTTAAAAAATGTTCATTAACTAATGCCATAATAGTATGTTTTAAGTTTGTTGTTTCAATTCTCTCAAATTTCAATTTCTCCTTCAAAAACTTTGGTGGCAGGCCCCGTCATATAAATATGTCCGTCCGTTGCCGACCATTCTATCTCCAGGCTTCCGCCATCCATCGTTATTGTCGACTTTCGTCTGGCCCGTTTGGTTATGATTGCTGCGGCAGTTGTGGCGCAAGCACCTGTTCCGCATGCCATGGTGATGCCCGAACCTCGTTCCCAAACTCTCATTCTGATGCTTCCGTCGTCCATCACTTGTGCAAATTCCACGTTCACTCTTTCCGGGAACATCGGACTGTGTTCTATTTTCGGTCCTATATCTGTCAGGTTTATTCCCATGACGTCCGGAGTGAAGATCACGAAATGAGGATTGCCCATGGAAACAAATGTGCCGGTATAATCCTTGCCTTCAATAGTGATGTTTCCTCCAATCATTTCTCCTGTATCCGTATTGATTTGTTTTTTGTTTTGCCAAACCGGCATTCCCATGTCAACCGTCACAGTAGAAACCGTTTCACCTTCAGTGTGCAGCTTCAATATTTTAATACCCGAAAGAGTTTCCAGTGAAATTTCTTTTTTGTCGGTCAGCTTGTTTTCATACAGATACTTTCCGATACACCGGGAAGCGTTCCCGCACATCATAGCTTCAGAGCCGTCCGCATTGAAAATTCTCATACTGAAATCGGCAACGTCAGATGCTCCAATCAAAACCAGACCGTCGGAACCGATTCCCGTATGATATGCACTCCATCGAATGGAGAGTTCTTCGGGATTCGTCAGTGGATATTCCATCGAATTGACATATATGTAGTCATTTCCGGCTCCTTGCATCTTTATGAATTTAATTTTTGTTGCCATTTTGTAAGAGTTATTTCTTTTATTGTTTCTTTTTGTTTTAATTTTAATGCAAATATAGTGCATTTTGTTTTACAACGAATGGAAATTGACTTATTATTGACAATTATTTTTTATTTCCTTACAGTTTTTATGTTATTCAACACAATTTCTATCAATTTATAATGAGAGTTTATATAATTGCATCAAAATATAAGTTATATTGAATAATTAATATCAATATTATTCTAAAAATAAAGTATTTATTTCATTTGTCAATTTAATCATTAATTTTTAAATCAAAATGAAAGTTCTATCATCGAAACAAAAACCGTCGAATGAAACAATGAAATATCATTCGGCGGTTTGTGTTGTTACTGTAGTCCGTTATTTGTCAATAAAGCGTTCGGTGATTTCACCGTAAGCATCAATTCTCCTGTCGCGAAGGAACGGCCACCATCGCCTTACGTTCTCGCTTCGCGTTCTGTCTATTTCCACTACGAGTATTTCGTCGGAATCATTCTGTGCCTCCGCCAGAATTTCTCCTTGCGGGCCTGTCGCAAAACTATTTCCCCAGAACCGGATACCGTTTGTCTGTCCCGAAGGATCCGTTTCATAACCCGTTCTGTTCACTGAGATGACTGGAAGTCCGTTGGCCACGGCATGTCCTCTTTGTGAGATGATCCAGGCATTCAGCTGTCTTTTCTTTTCCTCTTCAGAGTCAGAACTTTCCCAACCTATTGCCGTCGGATAAATCAGAATCTCCGCACCGTGCAGAGCCATCAGTCTGGCACCTTCCGGGTACCACTGATCCCAGCACACCTGCACGCCCAGTTTCCCGATAGATGTCTGTATCGGAGTAAAGCCCAGGTCACCGGGAGTGAAGTAGAATTTTTCATAATAGGCTGGATCATCAGGAATATGCATCTTTCTGTATTTCCCTGCTATGCTGCCATCCTTTTCGAAAACTACAGCCGTATTGTGATAAAGACCGGCTGCCCGTTTCTCAAAAAGAGAAGTTACCAGCACGATTCCGTGCTTTTTAGCCAGATTACCGAAAAAGTCAGTCGATGGACCCGGAATGGTTTCAGCCAGATCAAAATTATCCGTATTTTCTGTCTGGCAGAAATAAAGACTGTTGTGAAGCTCCTGCAGAACTACCAGTTCTGCACCTTTCTTCACAGCTTCAGCAATATTGCGTTCCAGTTTCGAAAGATTCTCTTTTATTTCCGAAGAATTGGACTGTTGGATCAATCCCACTTTCAAAATATTCGTTTGCTGTTTCATGATTGAATGATTCCTGCCGGATATTGCATGGTTACGCAATGCAATGATCCGTGTTGTTTTATTAATGCTCTGCAATCTATACCTATGATTTCCTCTTTCGGGAAAGCCTGTTTCAATACATCACCTGCCTTTGCATCCTTTTCCGGCTGATTATAAGTCGGATAAAGCACCGCACCGTTTATGACCAGAAAGTTTGCATAGGTAGCGGGCAGACGTTCTTCATTTTCATAGATGGCGTCAGTCATAGGCAAGGGGAGGAGTCTGTATAGCCTTTTATCCAGTGTCCTTAATTCCTTCAGTTCCTCTTCCATTTTCAGCAACGCCTCATAGTGTCCGTCATTCTTGTCGGTGCACTGCACGTATGCAATCGTATCGTTCGGGCAGAACCTGGCCAGAGTGTCTATGTGTCCGTCCGTATCGTCACCGGACAGATGGCCATGCTTCAGCCAAAGAATCTGATCCGCCTGGAAGAAATTTTTCAATCTTTCCTCAATGTCCATTTTGTTCAGAGGTTGGTTGCGATGAGAAGCCAGCAGACAGGATTCTGTCGTCAGGATACTTCCTTTCCCGTCGCTTTCTATCGAACCCCCTTCCAGTATAAAACTGGAATGATCGCCATAATCACCTTTCACAATTCCCGATTTGTAAAGCTGTTTGTTGATGGCATTGTCCAGCACTGCCTCGAACTTTTCACCCCATCCGTTGAATTTGAAATCGAGTAGAAGAGGATTTTCGTCACCCATCATGGTGATAAAGGCATGGTCCCTGGCCCAAGTATCATTTGTTTCGCAGGAAAAGAAAACCACATTCTCCATGTTCACCTTTCCTTCCACTTGTCGTTTCACATCTTCTATGTCGGGTGTCACTATCAGCACTTTTTCCCTTTTTGATATTTCGCCGGCTATATTCACAAAGCATGCCTGCACTTCCTCCAGCATGTATGCCCAGTCTGTATCCTTGTGAGGCCATGTCAATTGAACTCCGCTTTGTGTGTACCATTCGGCAGGCAGAAAACGTTTTTGAATGGCAGTGTCGAAGCTGAGACGAATCGTTTTCCCGTCATCACCCGGTTGGGGCAGTGTAAAGAACATTCCCATATTTATTTTGTCTCTTCTTTAGGTTTACGATCGAAAAACGGATTTTTGGAAGACGCGCTTAGCGGGATGGCCATTACGCATTTGCAGTCGGGCAGAAGATTCATTTTCAGGGCCGCCTGTCCTGCGGAGAACATCACGCGGCAATCCACCCGCAAGTCGGCTGCCGTTGCACAGGCAGAGCCGATGGCAATACCCAGGTCAACGGAGTT
>Ga0116193_1001699_pt1 | contig 17745 bp, 17 predicted proteins | sample AD_UKC115_MetaG_FD_89892 | JGI IMG/M metagenome (GOLD analysis project Ga0116193, IMG submission 89892) | Active sludge microbial communities of municipal wastewater-treating anaerobic digesters from Hong Kong - AD_UKC115_MetaG | ecosystem: Engineered > Bioreactor > Anaerobic > Digestate... | reverse complement strand
ATTTGCTATACTCTTTTTTCAAAAGCAAGAAAAAGAATATAATATTTTGGTTAAAATATTTCACTATCATTATAGAAATGGGGCGTTGTACTACGATTATAAATCGTAATTGCAACAGCCCCTTGCGCACTTTTTTGAAACGACTTTTATTTCGTTGGAAGTTTGAGTTTTTTGGAGCTTGAAAAATAAAATGGGCTTGCCGTTAAGGAAGCCCTAATTAAACCTATTATCGGTATAATTCCCATTAAAATTAATATACGAATGGTATAGTAATTCTCCATGTTGACCTCCCATGTAAACTTTTAATGTGTTTATGAAGGTCATCGTATTAAGGAATCAGATAATAGGTTTCATTTTATATCTTATGTTATTTTTTAATTTTTCTTATTATAACTCAGCCAACATCTTTTCTGGGTCATTTGCAGCCTTTACTTTACTATTTGCCTTAACAATAATCCCCTCTTCATCTATAAGATATGAGGTTCTGACAACGCCCATATACGCTTTACCGTATTGCATCTTTTCCTTCCACACATCATAAGCCTCAATAACCTTACGCTCCTGATCTGAGAGAAGTGTAAATGCTAATCCGTATTTTTCTTCAAATTTCTTGTGGGAATCAACTGAATCCTTGCTCACACCAAGAACTACCACACCCTTTTCCATAAACTGCAGGTACCTCTCCGAATAACCACACGCCTGCTTGGTACATCCTGCTGTGTTATCCTTGGAATAAAAATAAAGGATTACTTTCTTTCCTCTATAATCAGATAATTTGTGCATTATACCGTTCTGGTCCGGCAACTCGAAATCCGGTGCTTTTGTTCCTACTTCCAACATAACATATCCTCCTTTAAATAAAAGAACTAAATATAGCAAATCTTTTAATGTGCTATATTTATAAGTAAGATATCGTATCCTGTAAAAATGTGCCTTTTCTTAAATCATCAAAAGCTTTATTCAATTCTTCCTTGGTATTCATTACAATAGGACCGCCCCAAACTACCGGTTCGTTCAAAAGCACCGAACTAATAAATAGCACTTGGGCATTTTTATCTGTAGACTTTATCTCTACTTCATCACCGGAGGTAAGTTTTACCGCCGTCTTTTCCTTTACCAGTTCTCCACCGATATAAGCATCTCCTAAAAGTGTAAACATCATAACTGAACGCCCGCTATCAGTACTCAATAGCATAGAAGCATTAGGATTAAGGTGAATATCATAGTAGTCCAGGGGCAAATATTTGCTCATATATCCTTTTCTCTCTTTAAATTGCCCTGCTAATAATCTTAATTTACCACCCTCAAAATCAATTTCCTGAATTTCTGAGTTTTTGATGCTATGATAAGCCGGTGGAGCCATTTTGTCCTTTGCGGGAAGGTTAAGCCAGAGCTGCACGCCCAATAGTCTTTCGGCCGCCGGAAGTCTTTCTTCATGCATAATACCGGAACCCGCGGTCATCCATTGAACCTCTCCATCACCAATCGTATCTTCATTCCCCAAACTGTCCTTATGAGTCATAAATCCGCGATACACATAACTGATTGTCTCGATGCCTCTGTGTGGATGCATTGGAAAACCTGCCGTGTAATCCTCAGGATTAGTGCTGTCAAAGGAATCCAGCAGTAATATCGGATCATATTTCTGAACCGTTTGGTCTCCCAATACTCTGACCAAACTTACTCCGGCTCCGTCCTTAGTTCTATAACCTATAACCTGATGACTAATTTTCCGTTCCATATGCTTAACCTCCTCGTATAATAGTCTAATACTTAACACATTAGTGTTCGTGACTTAATAAAATGTTACCTCCAGGAATCATTGTTTATTCCCAAAGGTAAGCAGTCATTGACAATGACCCCAGTTCGCAAGATTTATTATAAACACTGATTTTATCATCTTTATCCGAAGCTCCGAGCACATATAAAAGGGGATAAAAGTGATCCGGTGTTGGCACTGCCAGTCTCGCAATATTACCAAGTTCATTATACTTCAAAATATTTTCATGATTCTTATTGAAAATGTTCTCATAAATATACTCATCAAATTCATATGCCCAATCAAAGCCCTTGTTTACTTTATTCCAATCAACCAGTCTCAAGTTATGGACAACGTTACCGGTTCCAAATATAAGAACGCCCTGTTCTCTTAAGGTTCTTAACTCCATGCCGATTTTATAATGTTCTTCCGGAGGTGCATCAGCATCAATGCTTATTTGAAAAACTGGAATATCTCTATCCTGATACATGTGAACTAATACTGACCAAGTTCCGTGGTCTATTCCCCAGGAATTATCAAATGTTGTTGCTTTTGAAATCAGATTCTTCGAAATTTTGGCAAAACCGGGTGAACCTGCGGTGTTATATGTTACCTCATACAATTCCTTTGGGAAACCATACATATCGTGTATTGTTTTTGGGTTTTCCTCATTCATAATATGGGTACCATTTGTAAACCAGTGAGCTGAAACAGATAGTATAACCTCTGGTTTGGGTAACCTTTCAGCTATACTTCGCCAGGTTCTGGTATATTGGTTATCTTCAATGGCATTCATTGGTGACCCATGTCCTACAAACAAAACCGGCATCTTTGACATAAGCATCTCCCATTCATTTTTCAATTTTACTGAAAAAACTCTCCGTCGATATGTTTTCAAAAACCGTCGTTTAAGAAAGCATGCCCACGTCTTCGTTCTCCGTTAGTTTTTCATTATCTATACTCTTATCAATAGCATGGCGGAGAATTTTCTTTGAAGTATTCTTAATGAATTCCTCTTCGCGGATCTTCACCTTCCTGATGGTCTTATGTGGTGCCATTCTGCTGTTTACCTTCTTTATCTCCTTATTAAAGTGCGCATTGATAGCCTCCGCACCTTCAATTCCTTTTAATTTAAGTAATTCGTAATCCGGGTATATCTCGGCAACGATAACTTCCTTACTGTTCTGTTTCTTTGTTTCTCCGGCATAAACAATTACCTCTGAAACACCTTCTATCCTCTGTACCTCTTGTTCGATCTCCTCAGGATATACATTCTTACCGTTACTCAATATAATAATATTCTTCCGTCTGCCGGTAATAAATAACCAGCCCTCATCGTCAAGCTTTCCATAATCTCCTGTCATGAAGTAACCGTCTTCATCGAATGCTGCGGCAGTAGCCTCAGGATTTTTATAATAGCCGAGCATAACATTGGTTCCCTTTACGCAGATCTCTCCCTCTCCGTTTTCATCAGGGTCTTTAATCTTAACCTGCTCTCCAATGATAGGAATCCCGACACTTCCTTTTTTCTGATACTTGTTTCTGTTACATGAAACCAGAGGTGAACACTCGGTTATTCCATATCCGTTAAGAATAGTTATACCCAAAGCATCAAACATGTCAATTATATCCTGATTTATGGCCGCACCGCCCGAAATAATCATCTTAAGCTTTCCACCAAAATTTTCTAGTATACTCTTAAAGAATAGGCGCCGTAGATCTATGCCTATTTTCCTTAAAAAATTGCTGACCTTTATCATTCGCTTCAGAATATTTGCCTTTCCGCTTTTCTCAGCAGTGGTCCATATCCTTTTATAAAGAGTTTCTACGAACAACGGTACCAAAACCAGATGACTTGGCTGTTGTTCCTTTATTTCGTTAATGAAATACTTAAGTCCGCTGTTAATGAAGGTAGTGCACCCCTGCGAAAAATGTCCGACAAAAACCACCGTAGAGCAATAGGTATGATGCGGTGGAAGCACTGCCATGGTTTTGGGTGTTATATCAAAGAGATACATGCCCTGTGTCATGTCTGTAACGATATTTTTCTGAGTAAGCATAACACCCTTGCCTTTGCCTGTTGTACCTGATGTGAATACGATGGTGGCAAGCCTGTCAGGATCGATTTCATGGTCATAGTATGAATTATCGCCGTTTTCGAATTTTTCTTTACCCTTTTCAACCAGATCTGAGAGCCTTAAGGCTGACTCCATTTTTGGTTCACCCATGCATATATAGTTCTTTAAAGTGGGAGCACTGTCACCTATCTTCATGATCTTTTCTTCAACAGAAGTACTGTAAAAAATATATTCACACTCGGCAAAATCGAGTATCCCTGTTAATTCATTAAGAGGCATATCCTTGTCTATGGGAACCACAATTGCTCCTATGGCTATCAGTGCAAAATAACTACAGATCCAGTTATATGATGTTTCGCCTACAATGGCAACCCTTTTATCAGTACACTCCATAGATATCAGCTCAATACCCATATTGCGTACATAGTCACGAACTTCTTTGAAGGTTACATCAACAGTTTTTGTATCATGTGGATCTTTTTTATAGGAATATGCTACCATATCGGGATATTTTCCGGCTACATTTTCCACCATTACCCGGAAATTTTCAAAGACTGTGGTCTCGTACAGTGGATACTTTATATCATTATTCATTCTCATGGATACTCCTTACCTTTTTAGTCTATAATTATTAAATAACAGATTCTCCTTAATAATGATATCTTTTTCATAAGATAATTTCAATATCTAGAGAATTCAATCTCATGCTAACGCATGTATATTTTCTCATATTCCTTCAATGGAAATGTCAACTTCTCCGCTTGCTTGATATCCCACAATGACAATCCTGTTTTCACCTTTGGGTATAGTCAGATTCAAAGCCTTCAAACAACTGGTCCAGAAATTCCAACTCTCTGTTCTCTCGCTGCTTTATATAATCCACAGATTCTTTAGTCATTTTGATTTTTTGAACTCGTGCATCATTTGAATCCTTCTCAATTGTCACAAACCCTAATTTTTTCTAAATTAGAAGCATCTTCTTCACATTTTGATTACAAAAAGTAGCTGCGATTAATGAAAACAACTCAAAAATCGCAGCTACATGTTAAGAAAAAATCTTCATTCTTATATCACATCATTTAGTGCAGTCCAAAAGTCATCAAATAATTCGTTTAATGAACTTAATTCACCAAAATTATCTATATAAGCATCCTTATCTTTACTGTTTAGCTCCTCCATAAAGCCTTCTATAGTTGTTTCATCTTCAAGGCCCAATTTATTAACTATTTGTTGAAAGACATTTTTAGCATATCCGTAAGTTACTTTAGTGTAAGGGTAATTATCTGAAGAATCCAAGTCAGCAATATCAGATACATTAATAATTTCATTTAACATCATAGCAGCATATGCATAATGTCGGCGTGCATAATCATCATTCCTGTCATCTCCCAAAAACCACGCTCTAACATCAGAAGCCTTCAATTCAATATCTACAGTTGAAACAATGCTTGCACCTGCACTTACACTTATTGCTGAAGGATCAATCGACATCTCTTGCTCATCAAATTCATATAAAATATCAAGTGTATGGTCTATAAAGCCTGCTCTGTCAGAATAGGTTGTTATTTTCCCGGTACCTGTTATTTGAGAATCAATATTTTCATAATCATAAACTCTTAAATTACCTCTAATATCTATATCGGTTGCTGTTTCAAGCATTCCATCTTCTTCAATTCTTATGCCTCCATTATCTGCAACCGTTATTGTACCATTGTTAACTACATGACCGTTTCCATTGATAACCAAATAACCCTCATTTACATTTAGCGTGTATCCATCAGGTATTGTAAGTGTAAATCCGTTGGTTCCTAACTCTCCTACACCATATATATTACTGCCTATTAATATTGTCTTGTTTAAAGTCAAATCAGCATCAAGGCCAATGTTTCCAGCAACTAAAATACCTGTAATGGAGGCATCGTCTATTGCGGCCATTAATTGATCATAACTATAAACCTTCATATATACCTTTCCTGAAACACCTTGAATGTCTGAAAATATATCTGTATATAGTTCGCCGTTTCCGTTATATTCACCATCTTGAACTTTAAATGTGCCTTGGTTATTGATGGTACCTTCGTCAGTAAACAAACCGTTTGATAACACCTCAATGTAATTTAAATTCTCAATAGTTCCGTTATTAGTAAAGGTACACTTATCTGGTAAATCACCATATATTCCACCGACTTGAATTTTACTATAATTATAAAGCTCAGAGCCTGAACCAAGATTTAAATTACCGTATACCCATATATCACCAAAATTTTCGATATTATGATTACTACCAACAAAATTCAATGTGCAGTCTTCAGGAACTTCTATTCCACAGCCCCATTCAATATACATATCAGCATCAATGTCTAGATTTTCTTCCATCGTAATATCAGACTCATTAATTTCTTCATATTTCATGACATAAATAAGTTCATATATTGCTTTGTCAGTAACTGCTGCCTTTTTTAAACCTGCAAAATCATGAACAATTGCTGTATCAAAAACATCAAGCTCATGAGTACCGTCTATTGTAGCAGGTATAATATTTATTCCAGTATCTATTGTTTTTAAATCGTCTACTTTATAAATTCTGCCGTTTCTGTCATCTACATTGCCGTTATTAGTGAAATATCCTTCCGGCCATATTTTAATGTCTCCAAAAATGTGCAGCTCACCCTCTTGACCTAATATAATAGTATCACTATTTATCAGCTTGCCCTCCACATTTAAAGCACAATTATTCAATGTTATAGTAGCGTTATTTGTCACTTCAACTTTTACTACTTGTACTTCATTATCTTCATCTTTTTCATATTTCTTAGTAACCCATAAATCAGCTCTGTTTATTGTTTTCATTTTTACAGTTAAAGTATCCATAATATCAATCCTCTCATTTTTTAATGTTAGAATGTGTTGCCACATCAAATATCATATTTATTTCTTCAATAATTTCGCTGTCGGGAATATCTTCCTCCAAAAGAACAATTCGCTGAATTAAATCCGTAATAGACCGTGCAATAAACTTAGCCCACTGAACTGAACCAACGATGGAGGCATACTCCTCCCAAGCTTTTTGGTATGCCTTCTGCTCCCATTCCACAAGCTTTTTTCGGCACTCTTCAAAGCCTTCGCATCGCAGCCACGTTTTAATGGCAAGACGATAAATAATGAGTTCGTCTTCCGTTAAATGTTTTTTCTGAATTACCTTTTGAATATTGTACTCCTTATATGAAACATCCTTAGGAAGCTGTGTCCAAAGCCGTGCCACCAAGTCCTCAAATGCGACACGAACCACCTCATCGAAAAGTTTTTCTTTGCTTTCATAGTAGTAGTATATTGTAGGCATCTTGCACCCCGCCAGTTTACAGACATCACGTAAAGCAGTGCCATGAAAACCGTGTATATCGAACAATCTCCGGGCATGGTATGCAATTTTTTCTTTCATTGGCTCCATTGTTTCACCTCTTTACATATCGTTAGATATATAATATTGCTGTGTTAATTATTTGTCAATAAAACTTCGGTTTTTATTGTGGAATTTCATCTCCTTTTGTATAAATAATTTTCATTTATCTTCCGATTATCTTATGTATGGCAATTCATTAAGAGAGGGGGAATAGGAGTGAAACTTCTAAATATTCGAAATAGTATTGGCTCTAAACTTTTTATTGATGATGCTAACTGGTATGTTAATACCTGCAATAGTTCTGCTTGTTAGTTTATTCGCTTCAGTTAATCGTATCAGCAATTCTTCTCAGACAGTAATAGCAGAACAGGTAGTTGGAGAAGTAAAAAGCGGTATAAAAAATCCTGTTGATTCAGTTATATCCGGTATTGAGGCTAAATATAAGGATAAAGTTGACGGACTTACCGACGAAGAAATACATCAAATCATAAAAAACGAATTAGATGGAATAAAGTATGGAGAATCAGGGTACTTTTTTGCATATTTCTATGATGGTGTACGTCTGGTTGCGCCAGAAAACAAGTCAATGGAAGGTAAGAATCTATGGGATTTGGAAGATAAAGACGGAGTAAAAGTTGTCCAGAAGCTTATTAATGCCGCAAAAAATAAAGGTGATTTTTTTGAGTACATGTGGCTGAACCCAAATGTAGGAAAAGATGAGAAAAAGCTTTCATATGCTGCTCCGTTCAAGCTCGGAAATGTTGAAGTTGCAGTAGGTACAGGAACATATCTTCCAATGATTGAAAAATCTAAAGCTATAATTGCAAAGAACATTGAAGATACTAGAAACAGTATTATTCCTCCAGTTATTATATTATGTATAGTTGTGCTGCTTGGTTTACTCGTATTTTTATACCAATTTTTGATGAGACGAATAGTTAATCCTATAAGCGAATTAACCAAAACAGCGGAATTAATAGCTCTTGACAAGCTTCCAAGTGATATTAAGGTAATTGATTCAAACGATGAAATAGGAAATTTGTCAAAGTCCTTCGCAAAAATGCATTCAAATCTCAAAAATGTAGCATTTGCAGTAAATGAAACAGCTGAAGGAAATATTATAAACAATGAAAGGTTAACCGCTTTTGGTAGTACAACCGGAGACTTATCAAGTGCACTCAGCAAACAGGCGAACTCAATAAAGCTTGTATTATCCGACATTGATTCCCTTGTGCAGGGTGCCATTGATGGCAAGCTTAATATTAGGATTGATACCTCAAAACACAGAGGTGATTTCAAAGAAATAGTTTCAGGGATCAATAAGACCCTTGACTCGATTACCGAACCTATAAAGGAAGCCTCTGACGTCTTAAAAGAAATGTCGATAGGTAATCTTGATGTTGAAGTAAAAGGAGACTATAAGGGAGATCATGCTGAGATAAAGAATGCTCTTAACAATACGATAAAATCCTTAAAACAGTATATTTATGAGATCACTACAGTTTTAAATGAAATGTCAAATGGTAACTTTGAAATAGAAATAACTTCAGACTATGAAGGTAGCTTTTCACAAATTAAAGATTCAGTCAATAAAATTATTGAGTCTATGAACAATTTATTTATGAGTATAAATAATGCATCTGAACAGGTACTTGCAGGTTCAAAACAGGTAGCCACTTCCAGTCAGATGTTGGCTCAAGGTTCTTCTACACAGGCAAGTTCAATTGAGCAGGTAACTTCAGCAATAAATGAAATTGCCGAACAAACTAAGAAAAATGCACATAACGCCGATATAGCTAACGATAAGTCCTTAATGGCTAAAGAATTTGCAAGCCAGGGGAATAGCCGTATGACGGAAATGCTTAATGCCATGGAAGACATAAACCAATCTTCCAACAGTATATCTAGAATAATAAAAGTTATTGATGAAATAGCCTTCCAGACCAATATTCTTTCTTTAAATGCTGCTGTAGAAGCTGCAAGAGCAGGTGCTTACGGGAAGGGCTTTGCAGTTGTCGCTGAAGAGGTAAGAAACTTAGCTGCCAGGAGTTCTGATGCAGCAAAAGAAACTACCACCATGATTGAGAGTTCCATCAGTAAAATTAAAAATGGTTCAAATATCGCAATTGAAACATCGGCAGCTTTAGAAAAAATAGTTGAAAGTGTTTCAGGTGCTGTAGATTTAGTAGGAAGAATTGCTGAATCCGCTAACGAACAAGCCAATGCCATATCCCAGATAAACCAAGGTCTTATACAGGTTTCTCAGGTTACACAGACAAATTCTGCAACAGCTGAACAACAAGCTGCATCTAGCGAGGAATTATCCAGCCAGGCTGAAAGCATGCAGTATATGATTTCAAAACTTAAGCTTAAAGAACAGAGCACCTTAACTAGTCTTGCGGGATTGGATAGCGATGTCTTGAATTCTTTAGAAAACCAGTTTTACATAAAAAGCAACAGCAATACATCAAGGAAGAATTCTAAAAAAACATATAATGGTTTTGATAAATTCTAATTCCTAATGCTTGAAAATAACTACTGTCCATGACCAATTCGTAAGAATCCCTCAGGTAAATAAAGCTCCTGAGGGATTTTTATCTAAACTCTTTCTATGAGCCTTTATTAACAATCCATTACTATACATCTGGAATATTTTTTGATAAAATATCAAAAAAGTGAGTCTATTACATTTTACAGATTATATAAACGGCAAAGCTACACTATTAATCTTCTTATGCTCCGTAAGTTGCTCTATATGTAGCACCTAGCTCCTGAAGCTTTGCAATTCTATCATCCTTATCAGTATGGCTGCTTGCTATGTTTGCAAAAAGACCTTTTGCTTGAGAGCCACTGATTGAATCCAAAAGAATGCATAATTCATTTCCATAACCAAGGTTGAATGAAAACTCATCAGCCTCATATTCATTTGATCGGCTAGCTTTCATTACAAGAAGTACACCAATCTTTGTCCAAACCCATGTTAAACCGGCAACGATTGCTGTAATAAGTGCATGATAAATTCCATTTAATATAGCTGCCAACACACCTTCGGAACCACCCATAAATAGTGTTGCAATTCCAAAGATTAAATAAAAAATCTAATCTGTCAACTCAACCCTAGCAAGTTAATATGTTCCCACAAAAAAATAAGGATTTCCCTACATTGACACTTCCAGCTAAGCAGCCGATATAAAAGTTCAATGCCCGAAATCCCCTTATTTTCTGCACTTTCCACCCTGCTATTTATCCACTCTTGACATCAAACATACCGTCTCCACATGGCTTAAGTGGGTAAAAAACATGTCGCGCCCCTCTGGTATCCCCCTGGCGGACTACTATTTTGAAGCTGATTTTTGCAATTAGATAGTGTATTTCTTTTACCAATACATTTTTTGTACAAATATACTGTGTGTTTTTTATAAATACATATTAAAGCGGAGATAGATAAACTTTTCAACATACTCTTATAATCCACTCGCTATTTCTACAATTCGATTAGTGGCATCACCACGAAATAGTCCCCCATGATAACAAACAAGCATTTCTATTTTATATCTACTTATTTTTTTGAGTGAAGCTATAAAAGCTTCCTTATCCAGAATGGTGAAATCAGGACACTTCTCCAAAGAACCGTCCATTACCTGGAGGATATCTCCGGCAATTAGCAATTTCAACTTTTCAAGATAATAACTCATATGTCCAGGTGTGTGTCCAGGCGTATAAATACAGGTGATTCCGCCGCAGACTGGAAGAACCTCACCATCCTCTAAGGTTTTATCCACAATTGCTTTGAACATTTGATAGCTCTTTTTTAGATTTTCGGTCATAGTTACTATTTGTTCACGCATTGCCCCTGTCATTGAACAAATGTTTGCTTCCATTTGCTTTAATCGTATTGGTGGCAGCTCACACTCGATATATGGTTTTTCTTCTTTGTGGGCAAATACTGTTATATCACCACCACGTATATTAATTATTTGTGAAAGGCTTCCGATATGATCCATATCAGAATGGGTAATCAGCACTTTATTCAGCCTTTCAAATGGAACACCGGTATCTGCCGCAGTCTCACGGAATTTTTTATCCATACCTGGTAGACCCGCATCAAATAAAACAACATCCTTTTCATCCCAGACAATCAGTGGATTGATTACTCCGGGTCCATTAGCCAATATGGTTTCTAATTCCAACATTTCTACGTTATTGAATATTCTCATTTCATCCTCCATTTATTTTTATAGAAGAGGAATTCACAAACATAGTAATTCGATTTTGATTATTTTAAATGCGAAAGCAATTTACTTTTGTTTATTAAACGCCTCTATATGTTTAATACCATAAAAAATATCCAGTTTCCAGACTTGAAAAAATTTCTATTTTATGGTATATTAAATGCATAAAGGAATAAAAAATCAAAAAATATTTTTGTATAAGCTTATAAAAACACCCGATTCGATTTGTAACGGGTGCTTTTTATATCAATGTAATCTATGTTTTCGCTAAAAAAGCCAGTCTCAAAAATACACTTTCTCAACCTTAGAATTACCTATTTTCGACAAATTACGACACATTCTCCGGGATTGAACATTTTTTTCGTTGTTTTGGCACCTGATTTTGCTTTACAATTCAAGTAAATTGTAAGCAATAAAGCCTTCAAAAGTGCATTGAGCTCTTGAAGGCTTTATTCGATACAATTATCTTATCTAAATCTCTTTTATACATAGTATTGTTTATATCATAATTTTCTTAAGTGCTTCTAAATCATCATAATATCTACTTACCGTCATATTCATGCATGCAATTCTATTTTCAGGCGTCCTGGTTGACAAATATCTCTTGTTATAAAACAAGGTAAAATCATGTATTGTGGCTGATAAATTAGAACAACACTGACTCCACTCTTTAAGCTCAATTGGAGGAATAGCGAGATCAGTTTCTTCAAAATAATACTTATCAATTGAAGGAATTACCGTTTCCATATCATCAACAAGGGTTTCTTCTGATTTGGTTCCATTTAGGAACTCATTATATAGCCCAATCACTTTTTCAGCTAATGTAATAAGGTGAGACATTATCGACTTTGTCTTTTCAATTAATATGTCCTTATTCGGCAAATTCCTCAACGGTTTCATCAATATTAAAAACAGCAGTTTGGCCAATGAAAAAGTTGCCAGACATACAACAATCCAAAATTATAACTTTATTTTTTGCGGGTATTTTTTCGAGGATTTCAATAATGTCCTTAGTTTTAATGACGGTATCACTAAGAAGAAGATGACCATCTAATATTGATCCACCATAAGCAGATACTCGTTTGTGAATTCCTCCTTCTCCAGAAATTTTCTCAGGACATTGAATTCGTCCCGCCCATTAAGAGGAAACCGACGCCGGGATATGGACAGCCATCGCATCGGATGGTATCTTTGGGCGGGGGGACGATAAACTTTCTAGGCGGACTGCTTTCTCCCGCGTTTGCTTTTGCTTCAAGGAATAATTTTCAACCTGTTTCTTGTTTAAAACTACCCCTCAGAAATATAAAATAAAAAAATCGATATAAAACATTTGACTTTATGTCAAAAATATTGTACATTTAGTATAAGGTATATAACATATTGTTAAAAGGAGTGTGCCTACTGTGTCATATAAGGAAAAGAAAACAATCGTTTCACTTGTGACGGGACTGTTGATTTTGGCAACATATTGCATCTATACTTTAAACAAAATTCAATTGGGTACGGCTGCCCTGGATGATTTGAAGTTTTGGGCGACAACAATACTGATATTTATAGGCATTGGAGTTGTCGCACTAATCATTATTCTAATCGTATTTCACATTCTGCTTTCTGTAACAATTGCAGTAAAGGAAGAAATACAGAATGGAGAATATGATGACAAGAAAATAGCAAAAACACTCGAACTGGATATGGTTGAGGACGAAATGGATAAGCTGATTGGGCTGAAAGCAATGAGGATTAGTCTTGCTGTTGTAGGTATAGGATTTATTGCGGCGTTGGTATCTCTTGTATTGAATTATTCTCCCGCAGTGATGCTCAACATCTTGTTTTTCTCTTTCGGCATCGGTTCGATGATTGAAGGCTTCACCCAACTGTACTTTTATAGGCGGGGGGTCAGAAATGGCTAAGAAGATTCAGATAACAAACAACATCAGAAAATTTCGCTTCTTTGCCAATGAAATGACACAGCAACAACTTGCTGAAAAAGCCGGAGTCTCCAGACAAACCATTATGGCCATAGAAGCGGGTAAGTATTCCCCCTCCCTGGAACTGGCATTTCGGATCGCGGATGCATTCGGTGTTAAAATCGGAGAGGTTTTTGATTATCAAGTTAAAGAAGATTAAAAAAATGACAGACTTAAAAAAACAGCCAGAATAGTAGGCATATTATTTATCCTTGGGACGGTTTCGGGTCTTCTGAGCCTGAATATGGTATCAATTCTGAATGCTCCGGATTACATGGTAAAGAAGTCCGTCATCAGCTGGTTGATGATAAACGAAAATTAATAAAATTTGAGTTAAGGAGGAGAAAAAATGAATACAAACAAGAAAACGGCGCGGCTGGCAGGTCTTTTATTCCTGATGATGGTAGTCTTCGGATTGCTTGCGGAGATTTTCTTCCGTCAAAAGCTATTCGTTGCAGATGATGTTGCTTTGACAGCAAACAACATTTTGTCAAATACTTTTCTATACCGGGCGGGCATTATAAGTGATATCCTCATGACGCTAAGTTATTTGCTTACTGCCTTGGTATTATATAAGCTGCTTTCCTCGGTAAATAAAAATATGGCCTCGGCAATGGTCGTTTTTGCAGCCGCAGGTAGCGTATTGCTTACATTTAATATTCTGATTGAAATTGCGCCGCTCTATATTTTAAGCGGTAATGATTATCTGAGCGCTTTTAATGCCAGCCAGCAGCAGTCCCTGGCAATGCTCTTTTATAATTTATATCAGCATGGGTACATGATCGGTCAGATTTTCTTTGCCCTATGGGTACTGCCTCTTGGAGTTTTGATTAATAAGTCGGGATTTATTCCAAAGATACTCGGTATTCTGTTTGTAGTTGAAACAATATTTGGTTTGATGGCAGTAATAGTGCATTTTCTTGTTCCGAATGGAACTCTGGAGACAATTATGATGCTGCCGATGATGATTGCCGAATTCTCATTTATGTTTTATTTATTGATCCGAGGAATTAATGAATCTAAATTATTGAAGTGAAGTTGTATATTTTGAGAAAAGGAACAGAAGAATGAATATGAATAGATTGTCATGATTTTTCTGTCCAGGATATTGAAGCATCGGGCAAATCGCTTGGCAAACATCATTGCAAGCGTGATTACAATTCCGTTTGTGATTGCCGGCGGCTCGCTGACTCTTCATTATATATTCTTCCCCATTGTAGAGGTTGTAATTATGTTATTTATTATCAGGTATGCATGGAAATGGACGAACTCTGTGGATTGTCTCTAATATACACCTGGTTGAAATTGAGTAAGTCATCTATGAAATGCCCAAAAAATCGAGGTCAAAAATCGCACTTTTTGGCCTCAATTTTTGCCCATTTTTTACTCCAGAACCACTGCATATAGTGGTTGACCTGCCTCATTTGCCCTTAGCACCACAATACGTCATCATTACCACACACTCAACATGGCTCGTCTGGATACGCTGAATTTCCTCACTGTTTTTAGGTTCAAGGGAATATATCCATAGCCTTTTATACACTTTTTCTGTTTGTGGGAATATGTCAACAGATTGAGGGGGTTAGCTATCGCTACACACATTACAGTTTTCTGGTATAGAGATATCCCTTCATTTTTATAGGTCTTCCACATTTGTGCATAAATAAGCATTAGAGTTCTTTATTACATGGATATCCATCTATATCCAAATACTCCTCACAACCGTTCTATAAGTCCCAAGGAAACAAAATAATCCCACAAATCGTCACAACAGCGTGATGTTGCAATTGCTTCTGCTCTTTTCTTCATACAATCTATCAAATGTTCTACCGTAGATTCATCAATACTATGACTATACTCTATAACATCATAATTCTCATCAACATATGAACCTACCAAAAAATTTTTGTCTACAAATTCTTTAAAACTATTTGCTTTAAAATAGCGTCCAAAATTCTTATGATAATCACCAAATTTAAATTTCACCAAAAGAAGAAATCTGTCCATGAAATCTTGAATTTGATATGTATTACTTGTTTTTGACAAAGGACTATTAGATTTTCTACCTAACTCCATAGGAATCAACCAAAAATTTGCTAAGCAGTGATATTTTTCTTTTAATTCTGGTAGCTTGCTCACACTTGTCATAGTATCACCAGCAAACTCTTTATCTACTAAATTTCCATTGTTATCCACAATACTGAGTTTGTATAGAATTTTATAGAATCCTACCGCAAAATCCGACATATCACAATCAGCAGAAAAATCATATCTGAACGGTTTGCCTGTTGTTTTATCTATGTATTCAGTCCAATAAGACTGCGTTGCACTAATCAAATTGTCTCTCTTTTTAACCTCGATTTTTTTATCCTCAAATCCACTGTGCTTGGTACAAACGATTGGCATAAGTAATATTTCATAAATTTGTTTTTGCTTCTGATTCATTGAAACTCCGCCTTCCATTTCTTCTATAGTAATCAATTATCCTCTATTTACAAATATACTATTCAGATTCTGACAAATCAAAGTCCTCGTCCGTACACTTACGGATGATTCGTTTTGTTTTCTCAATAGGTAGCGGAACATTCTCTTCATCGAAGTATTCGATATTAACTACCTCTACAACCGCCTCATGGTTATCCTTGCCCGCAGGTACAAGCACAAAATCACCGATTTCTATGCTGTCATCATCGGTCAGATAATAATAGCTCTTATATCCTTCATCAAAGGTAACGCTGCAAAAGATGTATTCCGACTTGCGGCGTTTTGCTTTGCCATAGACCGATGGGTTGGACCTATGTCAATACATTGGACACAAAAAGTTGAACTTTTTTATGCAACCTGAATAGCTTCATCCTCCATTTGCTGAGGTGTTTTATCCAAGTGCACTATGAATCCTCTGGCGGTTATACCAGGATTCTATATACTCAAAGAGTGCCCTGCGACATTCTTCAAAGTCTTGGTAAGTGTGGAGGTATATCTCTTCTTTCTTCATTACAGAATGAAAAGATTCGATACATGCGTTATCATAAGGGTTTCCTTTTCTACTAAATGAGTGAATAAAGCCATTTGTTCGCATATATTCTTCAAACAGATCACTGGTGTATTGACTTCCTAAATCACTATGGAGAATAATGCCATTCGTATCCGATACATTTAGGCAAGCATTTTTCACAGCATCCAATGCCAAGTCGGCAGTCATGCTTTTACCATAGGAATAGCCTATTATTTTGCGGTCATAAAGATCCATGACAGATGCCAAATATGTCCAGCCTTCTTTTAGCACATGAATGTATGTAATATCTGTAACCCATTTTTGATTGATTGTTTCAGCTTTAAAATTACGGTTTAGAACATTCTCTTTGTCATCAGGAACTTTACCCTGATTAGCCTTATGATTGTATTTTTTTACTACAACAGAGTGAAGACCCTGACGTTGCATATGACGCTGTACTCGCTTGATACTGCATGGAATACCACTATCATTAAGCTTGCGTTGTATCTTGACTGCACCATAACGCTTTTTGTTTTCTTCAAAGCATTGCTTAACCTCTACTGAAAACTTCTGGTATTCCAGTTCCTTATTTGAAGGTATACGAACCAGAGCCTTATAATAGGTACTTCTTGCGAATTTTAAGGCTTTACACATTTGCTTGACAGTATATTTATCAAGGTTGTTATTGATGAAGGACACGTACTCAGTTATCGATCCTTTGCGAATATGGCTGTAGCTTTTTTTAATATTTCATTCTCAATCTCAAGGTCTCTCATCTTCTTTTGAAGCGCTTTATATTCCTTCATAGAGATAGTTTCTGTTTCAGATACCTGGATGGGGCTTAAATTTCTTACCCAGCCTAAAATAGTTGATTTTGCTACGCCATACTCGCTTGATAGCTGTGGGAATGAGTAATTCCCAGTATTGTACAAATCCACAAGTTGTTGTTTGAATTCTTGTGTGTACTTCTTTTGATTCTTTGCCATGTTGAACAGCTCCTTTACATTATGATATTGATTATAAGGTGTTCAACTTTTCGTGTCCATACTTATATACTAACACCACCGGAAGCATCTTGGGATGCCGAACTGCCAGAACGCACTGATTGAAGCGGTGGCGGAAGCACAGCCGAACACCATTGTTGTGCTTCACAACGGCGCTCCGGTAGAAACGCCGTGGCTCGGAAAAGTAAAAGCCGTGCTGGAAGCCTATCTGGGCGGACAGGCTGTGGGCGGTGCAGTGGTCAATGTGCTTTACGGAAATGCAAATCCAAGCGGACGATTGGCGGAGACATTCCCACTTCGGATACAGGAT